>OJPO01000254.1_pt1 | contig 37744 bp, 32 predicted proteins | sample 1598541 | NCBI WGS metagenome assembly OJPO01 (sample SAMN03922453, study PRJEB24848) | human gut metagenome | isolation source: stool sample | host: Homo sapiens | place: Germany | collected 2009-11
TTTGTATGAGTTCTTCTCCACAATGACGGTGCCGGCCCTGCCGAACACCTGGTTAATCACTTCGCCGTGCAGGCAACGGCGGGTTTGCGCCTGGCGGCGGTACAGATCCGCAAGTTTTGCCTTTGTTGCCTTATAGGTCTTGGATTCCTTCCAGACAATCTTTTTTCCGGCGGCTTTAACGGTGCCGTCCGCGTTGTAGCACTCCCGATTCGTGTCTCTGCGGGAGCGGTCCATGGCACGTAAAAGACGCGCAATCTCCTTTTCCTGAGAGACAGTGCCCGCGCTCACCAAAATCTTCTGCTGCCACTCGGGGCTGTAAAAAGTCAGTTGCCAAGGCGCTGGGGCTCTCGCTTGAGGCTCTCAACGAGTTTGCCGCCAAGCAGACGCACTAACAGTCGACGGGCCGAAACAGGATGCGTTTTCAGTGCTTTCTGTTTCGGCTGCTGTCTGACTGCGGGCGGATTTCGCTTTTACGGGTGACTTCCGCAATTTCCTGGACACAGGCCTGAAGATCGGCCAGTGCTTCATCGAGATTTGCAAAGGCAACATCGGTTTCAATATCGCGGAGGATGGTTTCCGTCTCGTTTTCTTCGGCGGACTCGTCCTCCGCGTTGTCTTTGCTGCTGTAGCGCATGATGCCGACAAGGGCCGCCTGCACAGCCTTATTCTTGCTGCGGACTAGTTCCGGCCACAGAGCGCAGGCTGTGGCAAAGCCGTCGGCAAAGGGGCTTAAAGCGGCAAGGGACTCTTCTCCTTCAAGAGGTTCTCCCGTCAACTCATCGGTATCGTACAAAATGGGATCGATCGGCTTTTCGGACAGTACCGTTTCCTCAATTTCCCGGCCCCGCCGCAGAATCAGTTTCTGAAGCTGTGCCTGCTCATGCTGACTAAGACGGGCGCGGGGGTTACCGTCGATATCAAAGACGTAGTTCATCCAGTCCGGCTGTGCAGGAGGGTTTTTCATGAGCGTGAGCGCCGTGAGAAACCCATCGAGTTTGTCCGGTTCCATCGGGGTAAACGCTTCAGGAATGCGCGCAAGCAGCTCTCCGAGCTGTTCAATTTCTTCAAGCGACAGGCTGACTTTGCTCATTTTGTTTGGTCTCTTTGTTGCTTTTTCCGACGGGATAATCATTTTGCAGCGCGGTGTAGGACACGACCTGCGTCGAGCTGTTGACGGCTTCGTGGATACTGATCGGATTGTGCATGCGGTGAATGCGCTGCAGAAGTTTTTCGGCTTCGGCGCATGACATCGCAAGGATCATTTCCTTGAGTTCGGGAATACGGCCGCTTTCCATGGAAAGCCTGCGGGCACCCATGCCGATCAGCAGCCGGGCCAGAGTCGGGTCGCCTGCGATTTCACCGCAGATACTCACCGGTTTTTTTGCTTTGACGGCGGTCTTAATGACGCTGTACAGAAGCGAGAGAACGGCCGGATGCAGGGGATCGTAGAGTTCGCTCACAGCCGGATCGTGACGGTCTACGGCAAGTGTGTATTGAATCAGATCGTTGGTGCCGAGGCTGATGAAGTCAAGGTCCTTTAAAAAAGAGGGCAACGCAATGGCTGCGGCTGGTACTTCAATCATGCCGCCCAAGGCGATTTTGTCAGCGCAGGCTATGCCGCGGTCGGTGAGCTGCTCACGGGCCTTGCGGATAAAACCACGGGTAATGGCAATTTCCGAGGGGCGGGACAAAAGCGGCAGCATGATCTGCACGTTACTGTCAACGGCGGCGCGCAAAATCGCTCTGAGCTGCGTGAGAAAGAGCTCGGGCTGATGGATGCTGAAGCGGATGGCCCGGCGGCCGAGAGCGGGATTGGGGACTTCTTCTCCGTCATCAAGATTGAGGCTTTCTAAGGCCTCATGCGAGGGCAGTTTGTCGCCGCCCAAATCCATGGTGCGGATCGTGACGGGCTTACCCTTCATTGCGTGTATCACGCGCAGATACGTTTCGTACTGCTCATCTTCGCTCGGCAGCGTCGGGCGGTTCATGAACAGAAATTCGGAACGGAAAAGACCGATACCGTCAGCGCCCGTGCGTTCGGCATCCCGGACGTCTTCGGGAAGGGCGATGTTGGCACAAAGGCTGATTTTCACACCGTCCTTGGTTTCAGCCGGACGGGAGTTAAGGCGCTTTTGCCGGATTCGGGCATTGTTGAGATCACGGATTCTCTGCGCAACCTGCGGCAGCAGGGACGGATCAGGATGCACGGTGAGAACACCGTGATCCGCGTCCAGAAGCACCACATCGTCACTGCTGATGTTTTCGGTAGCCCCTTCCACGCTCACCAGGGTCGGAATTTCAAGTGACCGGGCAAGAATCGCAGCGTGCGAAGTGGGAGAGCCGGAAGCGGTGACAAGGCCTGCGATGGAAACATCCCTGCGGCGCTTCAGAATCAGAATATCGGCGGGATTGAGGTCATCGGCAATGAGGATGATTTTTTCATCACTCATGGTCAGCCGTACGGTGTCGGCCGGGCGCCGCCTGCCGCTTAAGACCCGCTGAATACGCTCCACGACGAGCGCGACATCGTCGCCGCGTTCGGCAAGGTACTCGTTGTCAATTGCATCAAAGGCCTTGCGGAGCTCTTCCATACGAAGCGACAGAGCCCATTCGGCGTTGACGAGGCGTTCGCGGATGATGGCCTGCGTGTCGGTTACAAGAGATTCATCGGCCAAAATCTGCCGGTGCAGATCAATAAAGGCGATGGCTTCGGGCGGCGTATCTTCGTTTTGCGCAAGTGTCTCGGAGAGCTCTTCAAGCTCTTTGGCAACGGTCGTGACTGCTGCTCTCAGACGCGTGGATTCCGCACGGGTCTGTGAGCCATCAATGGGGAAGCGGGGAATCTCGAGGTCGCCCTCGGAAAGAATCTGAGCCTGCCCCAGGGCAACACCGGAAAATACGGCGATACCCTTCATGGCAATGGAAGACAGTTCCGGCTCACGGGAGCTCTCGGCCACAGTCTCCTGGGCCTGCGGCAGCGCTACGGGGACTTCCCCGGGAAGCTCTTTTTCTCTGCCGGCGGCTTCGTCCGTTACGTTCGGCGGGGTATTGGCCATGATCTTTATTCCTCTTCACCGAAGCCGGACTCAATCAGTGAAACCATGGACTCCATGGCGGCGGCTTCACCGGGGCCGTCGGCGGTGACGGTAAGTTCTGTGTCGCATTTGGCAGCAAGCGTCATGACCGAAAGAATGGATTTGGCGTCAATGGTTTTGTCGCCCTTACGGATCGTGATGCGACAGTCAAAAAGATTGGCGGTCTTGGTAAGAAGCGCCGCCGGCCGGGCGTGCAGTCCGAGTTTGTTAACGATGGTCACATTGCGCGTCAGCATGGTGCAAAACCCGATGAAAAGAGGCTTCGGTTCTGATGCGCAGGAGCGCACCGCCTCTACTGTTGGAGTGTTTCCTGCATGATACTGCCGGAACCGGCTTCTTTCACAAGAGCCGTCACTTTTTCAAGCGAATCATCCCAGTGACAGAGCGCCGTGAGAACCATCGGCAGGTTGACGCCGGCAATCACGGCGGTGTTGCTGAGCGAAAGCAGTTTGACGGCAATGTTTGAGGGCGTTGCTCCGACCACATCGGTGAGGATGAGCGCTCCGTCATGATCGCTGTCGGCACTGACGGCCGCCTTGGCAAGATCGGCTACGGCATCGGCATCGGCATCAGGCAGTACGTCAATGGCCCGGATACGCTCAGCCGTTCTTTTGTCGAAGCTGTAGACATGCGCTGCACAGGATTTGAGTGCGCTCGCAAGCGGGGCATGAGCAATAATGAAGACGGAGACGGACACGATGCGGATAATTAGCGCTCCGGACAGGAGCCTTTTTTCAGACAGGCGTAAGTCTACCTGAGCAAGCGATCGGCTGCCCGCACCGCTAAAATCGCTGAAAATGCAGTGAAGATGGTGTTTGTTTTGAGGGTAAACTGAAGAAGATGGTTTGATTTTTATTTAAAACTATATAAAAACATCGTAATTTACGTTATCTCTCGTTAATTTTGTTGAGTGGAAACATGGCGTTAATCGAGTTTCGTTCAAAGGCTGCCGCTGGCTTTTACATGATGCCGGCAAGTTTTTCTCAGGTCTGCAAAGTCTGGGGACGGGGGTATTCGGAGCAGGGCAGTATTCCGCCGGAAGACCTGCCGGATCTCATTACCAGGCTTGAAGCTGCCGTCAAGCTTGAAAAAGAGCGTCTAGCCGAGGAAAAGCGTCAGCAGGAACTCGAAGAGAAACAAAGCAGCCGTTATCTGAGCTACGCCGAAGAAGACGAACGCGAGAAAAAACGCACCGAGGCCGCGCAGCGGGTGCCCTTTTCCGTACGGGTGTACCCTCTGCTGGAAATGATGAAAAAGTCGCAGGATGCGGGCGTGAGCATCATGTGGGGTGTGCCCTAGCCGGGAAACAACGGCAGTGAAACAGCGCAAGGCTCATCTCTTAACACAGAGATGAGCTTTTATCCGAGGGATGAACTCTGCGCCGGTTCCCCGTCTTCTGCGCTTTCGGACAGTTTTGCGAGAGGCTCGTTGGCGGCATGGCGCGGAATAGGAATATTGAGCGCCTTGAGTTTACGGTACAGATGCGTTCTTTCCAGACCGGCTCTGCGGGCAACACGCGTCATCTGGTTGTTTTCGTAGTTCATCAGAGCCTTCAGATAGGCTCGTTCCGTGGTTTCACGGACTTCCCGCAGTGAGTTATTAAAGTCAATGACGATGCCCGTGCCCTTGATTTCAAAAATCGGGAGCTCTTCCGGAATCGGCATCACGGGTTCTTCAGGGAGCTTCACTTCCGGGGCTTTCTTCTCTTCGGGACGGTAGCGGGCCATGGACTGAATCCGCTCGTGTACCTGAAGGCCGTGCTCCACGCTTTGCAACAGTTTCTGCATGGAGATGGGCTTTTCAAGACAGTCGAGCGCCCCGAACTTCGTTGCTTCAACCGCTGTTTCAATCGTTGCGTGGCCGCTCATCATCAGCACCGGGCAGTGCAACAGGTGCCGGACATTGAGCTCTTTCAGAAGCGACACGCCGTCCGTATCCGGCATCCAGATGTCCAGAAGGATCAGATCAAACGGTTCAGTCGTAATCAAACGACGTGCCGTTTCGGCATTTTCTGCGGTCTCTACGGTGTATCCCTCGTCGGAGAGAATATCCGACAGAAGTTCGCGGATACCAATTTCATCGTCCACGACCAGAATCTTTGCCATTGTTCTAGAAATCCTCGAAATCAGACGGTTTAAGCGAACAGTGTTTGATTTTAACTGTAAAAAACGGAAGCGCATACGTTGTGACAACAACGGTTCTGCGCAAAAGGTCCGGTTCTTTTCTGTGCTTATGCCGGCCGGTTCTCAGTATGCGGCATCGGACGTTCGTGATGCCGCGGACTGCAGGCCGGGAAAGATCATTGTAATCGAAGCCCCGCAGACATGACCGTCCTTATCCGTACGGTTCATGACGGTGACTTTGGCGTGATGCTCCTCAATAATTTTTTTCACCATAGGAAGACCGAGCCCGGTACCGGTGGCCTTGGTCGTGATGTAGGGCTCAAAAGCCCGAGACAGGATATCCGGTGAAAAACCCGGGCCGTTGTCTTCCAGAACGACACGGACGGATCCGGTTGTCTCCACAATCCCCGTGGAGATGCGGATTTCCGGTTCCTTCGTTTCAACCGTTGCGTCAAGCGCATTGCCCACCAGGTTGTGGATGACCTGCCGCAGCTGGTTGCTGTCGGCATTGACGGCCGGAAGGGACTCGGTCAGGTTGAGTTCAATCGGTGTGCCTGCAGCGCTGTAAAGTGCTTCAAGCTCCTTTAAAAAGGCATTGATGTCAAGGGGAGCAAGCACGGCCGCAGGGAGCCTTGCATAGTCACGGAAGTCGTTAACCATCTGCTTCATCGCATCGACCTGGCTCACGATGGTGCTGCAGGCTCTGTGAAGCAGAGTCTCGTCTTTTGCATCGAGCTTACCCGTGAGTTTGATGTTGAGGCGCTCGGCGGCCAGCCGGATCGGTGTGAGCGGATTTTTAATTTCATGCGCAAGGCGTCTTGCCACTTCACCCCAAGCAAGCGCCTTCTGCGCGTCAATCATGGCCGACATGTCGTCAAAAACAATCACCCAGCCTTCACCGTTATCAAGGTCAATCCGGACGCCTCTTAAGAAGATGACAAGAGGCTCGGCCGTTTCTCCCTTATGCAGCTCGAGTTCAGTGTGAATGCTGTCTTTGTCGGCAAGCCGGATTTGATTGCGGATGGCTTCGGCCAGTTCCGGTTCGATGTCGGGGAGGACCGCGCCCACGCCGATCCGTTTGTTTTTAAGAATGGTGCTTGCCGCGACGTTGGCGGTACTGATATGCAGTTTTGAGTCGACCACCAGAACGCCGGAAGAAATATTGCTCAGAATCCGTTCAAGCGAAGCACGGGCCTGCTCTGCCTGCAGTCTCTGATTTTCCACGAGGGTTCTTGCCTCGGCAATCTGGAAAATCATGGAGTTAAAGGACTGCGTGAGCTCATTGATTTCATCGTTGCCCGGGTACTCGCGGATCGGCCGCAAGTCGCCTTCAGCGACTTTTCGTGTGCCTTTGGCAAGCTGTAAAACGGGAGCGGCCATATTGCCGGCAAAGCGCAGTGCCGCGGTGACGGCGCCGAGAATTGCCATGAGCATGGCCAGTGTAAGCGTTACGCCGTAAATGTCTCTGAGTGCGCCGCGGGTGAGCACAAGCTCCTGGTAGTCTCGAAAACCGTTGACGAGATCGGAGACGTTGGAGGCAAGGCCTGGGGGCACCTGTTGAGTGAGCTGCAGGTATAGCCGGGTCGTTCCCTGCGGCGTACGGACAGTGCCTGCCGGAACCAGGGCCCGGATTCTCAGAGGTTCATCCCCTTCGGCGGAGTCGCCCTCAAGCGAGGTGATGCCTCTTTGCTCCCGGGCTTTGGCGAGTTCATCTTTTGACGGAACCAGGCCGCTTTGTGGGGCATCATCGGCCGTGGTGAAAAGCCGTTTGGCATTGCCGTCAAAGAGTTCGGCCGTCGTAATGTCAGCGGTTTCCTTAAGCCGTGTGAGCTCAGACGTGAGGTCCGCGTAGGGAACAGAGGAAAGACTTTTTGCCATCCGCAGCGCCGTCAGTTTCACGAGCTGCTGCTCGCGCTCGATGATTTCGCCGGAAAGTGCTACGCCGGAATCCAGAGCGTGTTCGACACGGACATCAAACCAGGAGTCAATCGAGCGGCCGATAAACTGGCTTGACACGAGGTAAATAAGAAGACAGGGAAAAACCGTGATGAGCGAAATCACCAGGGCGAGTTTCCCGGTCATGCGTGAGCCGAAGAGCTTTTCCCGGTAGCGTTTGACCAGACGCCAGATCACGGCGGAAACGAAAATAAAAAGCGTTACCGCGGCAAAAATGTTGCAGACCAGAAGGATGGGAAACCACTGGTCAAAGAGAACGGAATTGGCGCCGCCCGCAGCAACCAGAAAGAGCAGAACCGCGGCTATGCAGATCAGTGAGCCGACACAGTAGCGAAACCAGCGCGGCATAAAAGACTCCTAGCGTCTCGTAAGCGCAGCCGTAAGAGGGATTTCTTCCCAGCTGCTTTCAACAGCCCAGTCGGAATTGCCGCCGATACTGACCTGAAGCGGCTTTGGCAGACGGGAGACATCAAGGCTCATTTTCGTTTCGGCAATGAATTTGTCTGTGTCGTCAACGGCATTGGCATCAGCCACCCGCCAGTCGCCGATGTGTTTTAAGAGCGGAAGGACTTCTTCAAGCGTCCCGAACGACTGCGTGAGACCGCCCCGGGAGAAGCGGTACTGACGTGAGAGCGGGCTGTAGCCGATACGCTGCACGAGCTGGGAGGACGTAACCGTTTTGTCCATCCAGTACCAGCGGGGCTTCTCCAGTCTGAATTCGTAGAGAAAATAAAGGGCGATGCCGCGTCGAAGACTGTCGACAAGACCGTCAGGAAGATCAAACTCCCAGTCGGCCGTCAGGTAAAGTCCGGGCGTTGTATCCCGCACGATGCGCTCAAGCCCTGCCTGCATCAGCTGTACTTCTGCCGTTGCTGCGCGCACGGACGTGCCTGCCGACAACAGAATCGGCGACAGGGCAATACCGGTACAGAGCGCACGGCGCGAAATCATGGCGGCAGTCAGTCAAGCTTTGTTATGAGGGCATAGAAGAAGCCGTCATGCGGACCGGCAAAGCCGTAGGAATCCTTTCCGGATTCGTGCGGCATGAGCGTCAGCAGTTCAGCCCCGCAGGCCGTTTTGACGATGTCTGCATCAGCGTGCCGGGAAAGAAAGGATCTGACCTGGCCGCGGCCTTCTTCCTCAAATACTGAGCATACGGCATAGAGCAGCTTTCCGCCAACCTTTAGGCACGGCCACAGTGCTTCAAGAAGCCGATACTGTTGCTTTGCCAACGAAGCGATGTCTTTCGGGGTTCTCGAAAGCACAATGTCGGGGTGACGCCGGACGATGCCGCTTGCGGTGCACGGGGCATCAAGCAATATGCGGTCAAAGGGGCGCTTATCCCACCAGGAGGCGGTGTCAGCGGCGTCAGCGGTGCGGACTTCGGCCGTAAGACCGAGTCTGTCCAGATTTTCCGTGATTCTGCCGGCGCGCAGGGGATCGACTTCAAGCGCCGTTACTGAGCAATCAGCCAGTTCCAGAAGATGTGCTGTTTTGCCGCCGGGTGCAGCGCACGCGTCCAGTATCCGGTCTCCGTTTTCAGGCGCCAGAAGATGCGCGGCAAGCTGTGCGCCGGCATCCTGAATGCTGACGAGCCCTTCGTTAAAGCCCGGAATTTTTCCGACAGGCACGGCCTCATTAATGACCACGGCTTCATTTTCCACGGCAGCGACCGTAAGCCCCTGACTGCGGGCTGTTTCACACCAGGCGGAAACGGTCGTTCTGCGGCGGTTCACCCGGACCGTGAGCGGCGGTTTTTTCTTCTGTACGGCCAAAATTTCATCGGCAGCCGCACGGCCGAATTCCCGGTCAAGACGCTCAATCCACCAGCGCGGCGCATTAAAACGCACGCAGGGATCGCGGTTTACAAAGTCCGTGAGTTTTTCGGCCTCGCGGGTAAAGCGCCGCAGACAGGCATTGATGAAGCCCGCGGCAGGCGCCGTTTCCGGATCGGCTTTGGCTGCCGTCACAGCCTCGTTGAGAATGGCATAACTTTTCTGCGGAAAATCGCAGAGCGCGCATAAGCCCGCAGAAAGGAGATTACGCACCGCGGGAAGCGGAGGTCTCTGCGCGAGCTGATCAATCAGGGCTTCACACAGGTAGGCGCGGCGGGCACAGGAGTAAAGCATGGACTGAACGGCTGCTTTTTCTTCAGGCCTGGCCTGAGCGCACGCAGCTGACAGGGCTTTTTCAAGTGTTGAGCCGGTGCGCATCAGCTGCAGTGCATCGGCCGTGAGCCTCAGAGAGCGCCGAAAGGCAATGCTTGTCATGAGAGCACCTCACCGGGCTGAATGCCTGAACTCTGAATAAAGGCCTGGGCGGCAACGGCGGGTTTACCCGGTCGCTGAAGCCGGGTGCAGCAGACTGCACCGCTGCCGCAGGCAATCACGACGCCGTCGGCAGAGCAGCTGAGGACTTCCCCGGGATGTCCCTGACCGCTGCAGACGCCGGCAAACCAGATTTTGAACGTTTCACCGTTACGCTGTGCGGTCGAGCCGGGGAAGGGGCAGAAAGCCCGGATACGGGCGGCGATTTCTTCCGCACATTTTGTCCAGTCAACCGGGCTTTCGGACTTAAGGATCTTGTGAGCGTAGGTCACGCCTTCAGCGGGCTGAGCCGCTGCCATCAGCCCGGCCGGACGCGAAAGGGCGTCAGTGATCATCCGGGCGCCGAGTTGCGTGAGCTTTTCCGTCAGAGTCTCTGAGGTATCCGTTGCCGTAATTTCCACGGCGCGGCTTTCAATCATGTCGCCGGTGTCAAGCCCCGCATCCATCTTCATAAGCGTGATGCCGGTCTGCGCGTCCTGCGATTCAATGGCCCGGGTGATGGGCGCGGCGCCCCGCCAACGCGGCAGAAGCGAAGCATGAATGTTGATGCTGCGGATCGTGCCGTCGGCGCCGATGCCCTTGGCAGCGTCTAAAGCCCGCTGCGGCAGGATCAGTCCGTAGGCAGCCACAACAAACACGTCGCAGCCGCAGTTTTCCAGCGCTTTAAGGGCTTCTTCGGCTTCTTCGGGCGACTTTTTCACCGACAGCGTCACCGGAGTGAGAACCGGAAGTCCCAAGGACACGGCAACAGTTTTGACGGCACTCGGATGCAGCTTCATGCCGCGTCCGCTCGGTCTGTCCGGCTGTGTGAGCACCAACACGATTTCGTGACCGGCCTCATGCAGTGCGGATAAAGCGGCGGCGGCAAAAGCAGGCGTTCCAGCAAAGGCAATGCGCATACGTGAACTCTCTGAGAAGAACCGGCAGAAAATGCCGGTGTCCGGGGACTTCCGGGGAAAGAAACTTCAGCGGGAAATTGTACCTGCACAACCGTCACAATACGGACGTTTCTGCTAGTCTCGCAGGCAACAGTATTGTTCGTTTATCCGGTGGACAAAAGTGTCAGAGCAGAATCAGATTGTGGATTTGGCCTATAAAACTTACGGTGACCCGCATCTGCCGCCGATCATTCTTCTGATGGGGCTCGGTACGCCTGCGGCAGCCTGGCCGCGGCAGTTTATTGCTGATCTGGTGCAGGGCGGCCTGTATGTGATCGTTCCGGATAACCGTGACAGCGGGGCAAGCCCCGCCGCAGAAGGAGACGTGAGCCGCCGGCAGGTTGTGTGCGCCATTGCCCGTTATCTGATCGGCTGCCGGGTTAAGGCGCCTTATCGGCTCGAAGACATGGCCGCCGATGTGTTTGCACTGATGGATAGGCTCGGACTGGAAAAGGCGGCCGTGGCAGGAATTTCCATGGGCGGCATGATCGCTCAGTGTATGGCCATTGAGGCGCCGCAGCGCGTGAGGTCTCTTGTCTGTATGTCAACGGCTTGCGGAAATCCGAGAACAGGCCTGGGAAAACTTAAGGCCGTGGCAGCGGTTTTGCCTGCGTCAAAGCCGCCCGCTGACGCGGCCGAAGCCAGAGAGGCACTGAGAAAACTTTTTGCCGTGATCGGAACGAAGGGAAATACGTACCCGGACGATTATCTGGATGCGGTCCTCAGGGCGGCGGCTCAGCAAAAAGATCCGGAAAAAGCCACGGCCCGGCAGCTCATGGCGATTCTTGCCTCCGGTAACCGCGTAAAGGCCCTGCGGCAGCTTTTTGTTCCTGCGCTCGTGGTGCACGGACTGGCGGATCCGCTGCTGCCGAAGGCTGCCGGTATGGAAATTGCCAAAAACATCCGGGGTGCCCGGTTTTTAGGCATTGAAGGCATGGGGCACGACCTGCCCCCTGCTCATATCGATGAGATTGCCCGTGCTGTCGCGGCCCACTGTTACGGAGCGGGACCGGACTTTTCCGCCAAGTAAAAAGCGCACGCCGGCTACGGGTGCGCTTTTGTAACGGTTAGCAGAGTAAGGCCTGATGCATTACTGTCTTTTTTCCTTGGCTTCGCGGGCTTTCTCACGCCGCAGTTTGGCAAGCTTAGCGACGGTGCGGCTCTTTTTCAGGCGGCTTAAGTGGTCCACGAATACGATGCCGTTTAAGTGGTCTGTTTCGTGCTGAACGCAGACACTCATCAGTTCATCGCATTCCATCTCAAAGGGTTTACCGTCGAGGTCCTGTGCCTTGATGAGGACGCGGGCGGGGCGCTCTACTTTCTCATAGACGCCGGGCAGCGACAGACAGCCTTCCTCACAGTCAACGACTTCATCGGAAAGCGGCTCAATTACCGGGTTAACGAAAACTCTCAGGTCGTTTTTGTCTTCACTGATATCCACGACCATCATACGGATGAGTTTGCCGATCTGGGGGGCGGCAAGCCCCACGCCCGGTGCGGCGTACATCGTCTCGGCCATGTCGGCGGCCAATTGTTTTAATTCATCATTGAACTCGGTCACCGGCTGCGCCTTTTCGGCCAACCGGGGATCGGGGTACTGTACGATAGGCAGTAAAGCCACGGAGTTGTCTCCAGAAAAAATTCGCGTTGGCTGACAGAATACAGCAAATACAGTGTTCTACAGGTATAAAACCGCTGATGGAAACCATAGATAAAGCAGAAAAAGGCGGCAAAAGCCGAGAGGAGATTCTTGCCTGGCTCAAAATTGCCTGTGTTTTCGGAGGCAATGTGCGCGCCGTGACGGCGCTGATCCGGTCTTTCGGCACGCCGGAGGATGTTTTTGACGCGCCGAAACGGCTGCTTGCAAAAGTGATCGGGATGGACGATGCCGCCGCACTGCTTTCGATGCAGACTGAGGAAACGGCGCAGAAAAGTTTTAACTGGCTTGAAAGTGCGCCTTCAGCCGATATCGTGGTTCTTACCGATGACGATTATCCGCAGGCACTGATTCATGCGGGGGAACCGCCGGCGCTGCTTTTTATCCGCGGGCAAAGAGCGCTTCTGAGAAAAGAACGAGTGCTCCTTGCCGTTACCGCAGCGGCCGACAAAGAGGGACAGGAGAATGCGGCTGATTTTGCTGCGGCACTGTCGGCTTCAGGCGTGGTGCCCGTTTCATTTCTTGAGACGGCTGCTGAAAAGGTACTGGTGAGTGCTGCCGCCCGTCCGGGGCTCGGCATCATCGTGTGTTCGGCAGGCGGCCCTGACAGGGTTTCAGCTCAAAGGCTGCGGGCCTATGAAGCCGTCGAGAGCAACGGACTCATCGTGACGGCGGAATTCCCCGGAACCGGTGCAACAGACGTAAGCCGCGGACGCTGCCGGTGGCTTGCCGCGGCTCTGAGCCGCGCTCTTTTGGTGATTCAGGCTGAGCGCCGCAGCACAATCCTCGGACTGGCCCGTGAGGCAGGTAACCTCGGACGGGATGTGGCGGCCCTGCCAGGGTCGGTTCACTCGCCGCTGTATAAGGGTAATCATCAGCTCATCCGGGAGGGCGCGCGCCTGGTCGAAAATATTGATGATCTGAAGGCAGATCTGCGCCTGGACTGAGGTAAATAAGCACTTTTACGCTCTGTTGCGGTTATCACGCGGCGGCAAAAGTTGATATCCTGAAAAAAGGAGCAGCGCCGAAAAAGGCAGTCAGGAGGGCAAGGAAAGACCCCGGCAGCCGGTGTGCTGCCGTTCTTTTTTCGGCCGGTGCCTTTGGCCCAGAATCATTGACATGAAAACACTCATTATTGCGGAAAAGCCCTCGGTTGCCACGGACATCGCCCGTGTGATCGGGGGAATGAAGAAAAACGGCGACTATTACGAAGGCGATGAATACATCGTCGGCAATGCCCTCGGGCACCTTCTGGAGCTTGCCTGCCCGGAAAAGTATGAAGTCAAGCGCGGCAAGTGGACTTTTGCACATCTGCCCGTGCTGCCGCCGGAATTTGATCTCAAGCCCATCGCCAAGTCGGCAGAAAAACTGAAAAACCTCGGCAAACTCATCCGCCGCAGTGATGTCGGCACCATCGTCAACGCATGCGATGCGGGGCGTGAAGGGGAGCTGATTTTCCGCTACATCATGCAGGCAACGAAGGCAAAAAAGCCGATTAAGCGCCTGTGGTTGCAGTCAATGACGCCGGGCGCCATCCGTGAGGCCATGCATAACCTTCGCAGTGATGAAGAAATGCAGCCTCTGGCGGAAGCCGCAAAATCCCGTTCGGAAGCTGACTGGCTTGTCGGCATCAACGGTACGCGCGCGATGACTGCCTTTAACAGTCAGGGCGGCGGCTTTTTCCTGACAACGGTCGGTCGCGTGCAGACGCCGACGCTTGCGATCGTGGTGCAGAGAGAAAATGAAATCCGCGCGTTTAAGCCGAAGGATTACTGGGAGGTTAATGCCGACTTTTCCTTTGCGGGCGGCTCTTACAGCGGCCGTTGGTTTGACGCAGAATTTAAGAAGGATCCGAAGTATCCGGAATTAAAGGCCGAGCGTCTTTTTTCCCGGGATGCGGCTGAGGCTGTTGTGGCACGCTGCCGCGGGAAAAAGGGGACGGTAACGGAGTCCAGTAAGCGCACAACGCAGCTTTCTCCACAGCTTTTTGACCTCACAAGTCTGCAGCGTGAAGCCAACAATAAGTTCGGATTTTCCGCAAAGACCACGCTTTCTATTGCCCAGGCGCTTTACGAAAAGCACAAGGCACTTACCTACCCGAGAACCGACAGCCGGGCATTGCCGGAGGACTATCTCGGCACGGTGCGCGACACGCTTGCGGTCGTGGCGCACTCACCGGCTTTTGCGCCTTACGCTCAGGGCATTTTGCAGAATAACTGGGTGAAGCCCTCCCGCCGTATTTTTGATAATTCAAAAATCAGCGATCACTTTGCCATTATTCCGACCCTGCAGCCGCCGGCTTCGGCGCTCACGGAAGCTGAACAGAAGGTCTATGACCTTGTTGTCCGCCGTTTCATGGCGGTGTTTTATCCGGCTGCCGAGTATGACGTCACAACCCGCATCACAAAGGTGGGTGAGGACAGCTTTAAGACCGAAGGTAAAGTTCTCGTCAAAGCCGGCTGGCTTGAGATTTACGGCAAGGCCGGGGGAGGGGAAGACCTCGCCGCGCTGCAGGGCGCCGCGGAGGTTCTGACGGACCATATTCAGTCGGACGCGTTTCAGACGAAACCTCCGGCCCGCTATACCGAAGCAACGCTTTTGTCCGCAATGGAAGGCGCAGGAAAACTTGTCTCCGAGGGTGAACTGCGTGACGCCATGGCTGAAAAAGGGCTCGGTACGCCGGCCACGCGGGCTGCCATCATTGAAAACCTGATTGATCAGAACTACATGCTGCGCGAAGGCCGTGAACTGCGGCCCACCGCCAAGGCCCAGCAGCTCTTTTCGCTTTTAAAGGGCCTGGGAATTTCCGCGCTTTCGGATCCGAAACTCACCGGTGAGTGGGAGTACAAGCTCTCGCAGATTGAAAAGGGCCGTCTCTCGCGCGAAGAGTTCATGAATGAAATCCGCCGGATGACCACGGGCATTGTGGATTCGGCCAAACAGTACAAGGGGGACGATGTGCCGGTCGAGCATCCCGTGCACATCAAGCATCCGTGTCCGAAGTGCGGCGGTGCCGTGGTGGAAAACTACCGCGGCTTTGCCTGCACGAATCCGGACTGCGATTTCCATATCAGCAAGCACCCGGCCGGACGTACATTCGAGCCGGCTGAAGTTGAGGAGCTGCTTGAAAAGCGTCAGATCGGACCTTTAAACGGTTTTATCAGCAAGATGGGGCGGCCCTTTTCCGCCCTGCTGCGCCTTAATGCCGACAACGCGCTTGAGTTTGACTTCGGCGACCGTGAAAAAGAAGACGACGGCACGGATGTGTCCGAGCTGCCGGTCGTGGGGGTCTGTCCCAAGTGCGGAGGTCGCGTGCGCGCGGGTGCTGCCTCTTACTTCTGTGAAAACACACTCGGCGCCAAGACCTGTGACTTCCGCTGCGGGCGTGTGATTCTGCAGCAGCCGTTGGAGCCCGCAGAGCTCGAAAAGATCCTGACGGAAGGAAAATCAAGCCTTCTGACGGGCTTTGTCTCCAACCGCAGCCACCGTAAGTTCAAGGCCTATCTGGTGCTCGATAAAAAGACCGGCAAGATCGGGTTTGAGTTTGAGGAGCGCCCGGCGGCCGGAAAAGCCGCAGGCAAAACTGCAGGAAAAACCACGCGCAGAAAAACGGCGGCAAAAAGCTGAAAAACGGCCGTCTGACACCCGGTCCTCAACGGATAAGTACTCAGTCGTGTTGACGCAGGCCAATACGACCGCACACAAAAAGTTATAAAAATATCCCGGACGGGCAGCGGTTGTTAAACTCAGAAACCGTCTGATTTGCCGGAGACTTACTCCGGCGGATCCAGTTGTGTTTTTTGCGCTCAATGCGGGCGGGACAATGCCTGCCGCGGGCAGGATTTATGGAGATGAACAATGCAGGTTAAGTCTGTTTGTTTGGCTGTTGCCTTGGCCGGTGCCGCACTGTCAGTGCAGGCTGGCCCCGTTTTGGACGCGGTCCGCGCCCGAGGCCAGGTGATTTGCGGTGTCAACACCGCTGCTCCCGGTTTTTCCAGTGTGGACAGCCGCGGCAACTGGAGCGGTCTTGATGTCGATACGTGCCGTGCGGTGGCGGCTGCGGTTCTGGGGGATGCTTCCAAAGTAAAGGCCGTGCCTTTGTCGTCTCCGCAGCGCTTTACGGCCCTGCAGTCCGGTGAAGTTGACATGCTCGCGCGCAACACGACCTGGACGCTGACGCGTGATGCGAGCATGGGTGCCGTTTTTGCCGCCATCAATTACTACGACGGTCAGGGCTTTATGGTCCCGAAAAAGCTGGGCGTGAAAAGCGCCAAGCAGTTAAACGGCGCTACGGTGTGTCTGCAGGCCGGCACGAGTTCCGTGCAGGCTTTGGCTGACTACTTTGCCGCCAACCGCATGAAGTTTAAGCCGGTGATGTTTGATACGACGGAAGCCACGCAAAGCGCGTTTCTGTCCGGCCGCTGCCAGGTTTATACGACGGACATGAGTGACCTTGCGGGCGCCCGTACGCGTGCCCGCAATCCGGGTGACTTCGTGATCCTTCCGGAGACGATTTCCAAGGAGCCGCTCGGGCCCTCCGTGCGCCGCGGCGATGATGAGTGGTTCCAGATTGTGCGTTGGTCTTTCTACACGATGGTGGAAGCTGAGGAAAACGGTCTTACCTCTGCCAACGTCGATGAAAAGCGCAAGACAAGCAAGGTGCCCCAGGTGATGCGTCTGACCGGCACCGGTGACGATACCGGCAAGCTTCTCGGCCTTGACAAGGACTGGTCCTACCGCATCATCAAACAGGTCGGAAACTACGGAGAAAGCTGGACGAAGAATTTCGGACCGCAGACGCCTCTGAACCTGCCCCGCGGTTTGAACAACCTTTGGACCAACGGCGGTATTCTGTACGCGCCTCCGATCCGGTAAGCATTGTTTGAGCTTCTGACTGCGGCACGGGTTTGTACGCTTGCCGCAGTAAAAAGGCGGGGCATCTTTTTTTTAAGGTGTGCCCGCTTTTGCGTATGGCGCACGGAGGCGCTTTTTTATAATCCTCATTTTTCAGGAGCTGCCGCAGTACCGGCAGCCGGCGTTCTCAGACGGATCAGCAGATGCAGACAGATGAGCTACAGACAATCGGTGATGAGGCCTACAGAAAAAGAGCTGCGCACGAAAAACGAAAAAACCGGAGTCTGCAGCTTTTGGTGCTTGTGATCGTGGCGGCTGTTGTCTGGTGGCTTGCCGGTAACGTGGCCGACAATCTCGAGCAGCGCAATATCCGCAGCGGCTTTGAGTTTCTGAAAAATGCCGCCGGTTTTGAAATCGGCGAGGCAGTGTTGCCTTTTGCGTCGTCTGACTCCGTTGCGCGGGCGTTTTTCATCGGTTTGCTCAACACTCTGAGAGTGTCCTTTTTCGCAGTGATTTCCGCGACGGTTCTGGGGGTTGTTGTCGGTCTGATGCGGCTTACGGCCCATCCCGTGATCCGCATGCTCGGTACCGCGCATGTTGAGTTTTACCGCAATATTCCCCTCATCATTCAGCTTTTTGCCATTTACCTGCTCATTACCGAACTGCTGCCGATGAGCACCGAAGCGCTGCACGCCGGATCTTGGGCCCTTTTGTCCAAGGCCGGGCTTCAGGTGGCCGTTCCCAATCAGGAAATGCTTTCGCTTTTGGCAGCTTTGGTGGCGGCTCTGCTGACGCTATTTCTGGTTCGCCTTTACTGCCGGCAGACGATGACCGATCTTGCGGCGAATTTGGCTGGGCTCGGTGCGGCTGTGCTGATGGGCATTGTCATATGGGTTCTTTTCGGCTTTGTGGGCGGCTGGAGTAAGCCCGTGATCAACGGCTTTGCCATTGAAGGCGGTGCGGCTTTGTCCCCTGAATTTCTCGCGCTCTGGCTCGGGCTCACGCTCTTTACGTCGGCCGCGATTGCCGAAATTGTCCGTGCCGGCATTCTGGCGGTGCCCGTCGGACAGTGGAATGCGGGCAGGGCGCTCGGCATGAGCAAAATGCAGGTGGTGAGTTATGTCATCTTCCCGCAGTCCATGCGTCTGGCACTGCCGCCCCTGGCAAGCCAGTACATGAATCTCACGAAGAACTCGTCGCTGGCGGTGGTGATCGGCTATCCCGATCTTGTGGCGGTGGGTAATTCTTCCATCAATATTACCGGACAGGCGCTTGAAATCATCGTCATCATCATGGCGGTGTATCTGTGCATCAACCTTGTGATCAGTGTGCTGATGAATGCTTTAAACGCCCGCGTTGTCGGCGTCTCACGTTAGGAGCGGCAGACATGTTTGACAGCACTCAGACCTTAAGCCCTGACTTTCGGCCGACCCTCACCGACCGGATCAAAAACCGGTTTTTCTATTCGAAAACGGCCACGGGCGTCACCATCGTCGCCGGTTTTTTCCTGGCGGTGGTTTTTGTGTATCTCGTCCGCTGGGGCATTGTTGACGCTGTTTTCCGGGCCGATGCCAAGGCCTGCTATGAAGCGGGCGGGGCCTGCTGGGGCTTTATCACTGAAAAGTGGCGGCTGATTCTGTTTGGCCGCTACAACTACGATGAGCAGTGGCGCCCGGCACTGGCAACACTTCTGATCCTTGTCATGCTCGTTGTGACGGCGTGGCCCGTCACATGGAAAAAACCGTATGTGAAGTGGCTCATTGCCGGATGGGTTGTTGTCATGGCGGCGTTTTTCACCCTGATGGCGGGCGGCGTTTTCGGGCTTAAACCCGCTGACAGCGACAGCTGGGGCGGTCTGCCTCTGACGGTCATTCTCACGCTTCTCGGAATGACGGTGTCGGTGCCCATCGGCATTGTGCTGGCTTTGGGAAGGCGCAGCTCTCTGCCGCTCGTGAGAATGGTTTCGGCAGGTTACATTGAGATCGTCCGCGGGGTGCCCCTCATCACAGTCCTTTTTGTGGCTAGTTTCGTGTTTCCGCTGCTTCTGCCCTCTGACGTACGCATTGATCCGTTCTGGCGCGTGGCCTGGGGCATTATTCTTTTTCAGGCTGCTTATATGGCTGAGACCGTCAGAGGTGGCCTGCAGACCATTCCCAAGGGGCAGTTTCTGGCCGCGGATTCGCTCGGGCTTAAAGCCTGGCAGAGTCAGCTTTATGTGATCCTTCCGCAGGCGCTTGCCGCGGTGATTCCGGCCTTTGTGAATTCGCTGCTTTCAACCTTTATGGATACGTCGCTTGTGACCGTGGTTTCCATGTTTGATCTCACGGGCAGCCTTGCGCTTGCGCTCGGCGACGCTCAGTGGCGGGATTTCTTCCGGGAAGGCTACATTTTCATTGCCGCTATTTATTTTTCCGCGAGCTTTGTGATGAGCCGCTACAGTCAGTGGCTCGAAGTGCGTCTGCGCGGCAGCCGCAGAAATGCCTCTTTTTCGCTGTAGGAAGTGAGTGTTTTTATGACAGAGGATCTGCAGCCTGTTTTTGAGCATGAAGTCCTTTTGGGCAGCGTGGTCTGCGCGGATGCCGGAGCTTCTGAGGCACTGCGTTCACGTGTGATTGACGGGCTTGTCCGTTTTGTGAAAAACCCCGAGATGCACGCCGAAGGGCTTCAGATGAATGCTCTGACGCAGGACAGCTCTGAACCGGAAAAAATCGTCTTTCACCGGTCGCTGCAGGCCGGGAAAGTCAGTTTTGAGGATCGGGTGACCGTGACGCAGGACGCCGTCATCTTTGACGTAAGCCGTCAGCAGGCGCTACCGGCCTCCCGTCTGACAGTGCGTCTGATTGAAAGAGAGGGTGTTTTTCTGCTGAGGTTCTCCTATGAAGGAGAACCCGGACAAAAATATCCGGAATATGTGGAAGTGCTGCGGAAGAAGGCATGGGTTGCAAAAGACCAGGCACTTGCCTCTGCCGTTGCGCACGACGCAGGTTTTTAGTTTTGTTTTTTATTCAGCATGACAGAAATTGATTTGGCGGCTCAGGCCCGCATTACCCGTCATATTGCCGAAACGATCGGGGCCCGCACGGCGCAGGTAAGCGCTGCGGTGGCGTTGCTCGATGAAGGTGCAACGGTTCCGTTTATCGCCCGTTACCGTAAGGAAGTCACGGGCGGACTTGATGATACACAGCTCAGAAACCTGCAGGAACTTCTCATTTACGGACGTGAGCTTGAAGAGCGCCGTGCCGCCGTGATTGCTTCGGTTGAGGAGCAGGGCAAGATGACGGAAGAACTGCGGCAGGCCTTTGAGGCAGCCGACACCAAGCAGCGTCTAGAAGACCTTTACCTCCCCTACAAGCCCAAGCGTAAGACGCGTGCGCAGGCTGCCGTCGCGGCCGGCCTTGAGCCGCTTGCCGATAAGCTCTGGAAGAACCCCGGGCTTGATCCTCAGGCCGAAGCGCAGGCCTTTGTTTCGGCCGATAAAGGTGTGGCCGACACCAAGGCGGCGCTTGACGGTGCGCGCGATATTCTGGCCGAGCGTTTTGCGGAAAACGCCGACATGCTTGAGATGCTGCGGGCCTGGCTCTGGAAGCATGCCTTTATTGTTTCTTCGGTCGATGAAGCAAAGAAAGCGACGCCCGAAGCGGCCAATTTCCGTGATTATTTTGATTACAGCGAAGCCTTAAATGAGGTTGCTTCCCACCGTGCCCTGGCCCTTTTCCGAGGCCGTCAGGAGGGGGTTCTCACGCTCAAGATGCTTCTGACGGAAGAAGAGGAAGCGCTGCCGGTACATCCCTGTCAGAAATTGATTGCGGATTTTCTCGGCTGGCATGACGAGGGGCGTGCGGCAGATCAGTGGATTGCGTCCGTGATCCGCTGGACGTGGCGCGTGAAGTGCCTTACAACCCTGGAAACAGAGCTTTTTTCGCGGCTTCGGGATGAAGCTCAGGAAAAAGCGATCAGCGTTTTCGGCACAAACCTCAAGGATCTGCTGCTTGCCGCACCCGCGGGGCACAAGGGCGTGATTGGTCTTGATCCCGGTATCCGTACCGGTGTGAAAGTGGCCGTGATTTCTGAAACGGGCGCCGTGCTGGAAACCGGTGTGATGTTTCCGCATGAGCCGCGCCGTGAGTGGGATAAGTCCATCAAGATGCTCGCGCTTTACGCAAAGCATCACGGCAGCAAACTCATTTCCATCGGTAACGGCACAGCAAGCCGCGAAACCGACAAACTGGCCGGGGACTTTTTGGCTCACTATCCCGAGCTCGGGCTCACAAAGGTAGTGGTCAGCGAAGCCGGGGCCTCCGTTTATTCGGCTTCTGCCGAAGCGGCGGCGGAACTGCCGGAACTCGATGTCAGTTACCGCGGTGCCGTTTCCATTGCCCGGCGCCTGCAGGATCCCTTGGCCGAACTGGTGAAGATCGATCCCAAGGCAATCGGCGTGGGGCAGTATCAACACGACGTGAATCAGACGGAACTTGCACGCAAGCTTGACGCGGTGGTCGAAGACTGCGTCAATGCCGTCGGGGTTGACGTCAACACTGCGTCAGCCGCTCTTTTGGGGCGTGTTGCCGGATTGAGCGCCTCGCAAGCCAAAGCCATTGTTGCCTACCGTGACGCCAACGGCGCTTTTGCCGACCGTCAGTCGCTGATGAACGTGCCAAGGCTCGGCGCCAAGACGTTTGAGCAGGCCGCGGGCTTTCTGAGAATTCCGGGCGGGACAAATCCGCTGGACGCCTCGGCCGTACACCCCGAATCGTATCCTGTGGTTGAAAAAATCGTTGAAAAGACGGGACTTTCCGTGACTTCTCTGATCGGCAACACGAAAGTGCTTCACGGTCTTAATGCCGCAGACTTCACGGATGACCGTTTTGGGCTTCCGACAGTGACCGACATCATTGTCGAACTGGAAAAGCCGGGGCGCGATCCGCGTCCTGAATTTAAAACGGCCAAGTTTGCCGAAGGTGTGCACGAACTTAAGGATCTCACCCCGGGCATGCAGCTTGAGGGCGTCGTCACGAACGTGGCGGCTTTCGGAGCCTTTGTTGACATCGGTGTGCATCAGGACGGCCTGGTGCATGTTTCGGAGCTTGCCGACCGCTTCGTGAAAGACCCCCGGGATGTGGTGAAGGTGGGTGACATTGTGCATGTGCGCGTGCTTGATGTGGATACGGTAAGAAAGCGTATTGCCCTCAGCATGAAAACCGGTAAGGGCGCACCGGTGAAACACCACAAGCCGGCCGCCAAACATGAGCTTCACATCAAGCTTCCTGCGAAGATGCCGGCAGGCGCCATGGCTGCGGCTTTTGCCGGTCTGAAACTGAAACACTGATTCTGCCGGCTTAGGTAATAGTGTGTAGTATCATGCGGTGAGTTATTTTTGGAGAATGACGTATGACAAAACCTTCCGAACTCGCCGCAGTGCATGCGGATGTGGCGGCAGCGGCCGCCAAGCTGAAGGCGGATCAGCGTATTGCCGACTGTCTGGAGGCAGTAAAGCGCGATGCCGATCTGACCCTGAAGGACCAGATTGCACTCACCGAGATTGAGTCGCCCCCCTTTCATGAGACTGTTCGCGGTCAGGATCTGATGCGCCGCCTGAAGGAGCTGGGCCTTACCGAAGTGTCCATGGACAGTGAAGGCAATGTCATCGGCATCCGCCGCGGCACCTTAAAGGGCGAAGGCCCGCATCTGGTGCTTGCAGCGCACCAGGATACGGTTTTCCCGGCCGGCACCGACGTCAAGGTCCGTATCGACGAAAACGGTGTCTGCCATGCCCCCGGCATCAGCGACGATGCCCGCGGTCTTGCGGTCATTCTTCAGGTGCTGCGCACCCTGCAGGAAAAGAAAATTGAGACCGTCGGCGACATCTATTTCACCTGTACGGTCGGTGAAGAAGGCAACGGGGATCTGAGAGGTTCCAAGTTCCTTTTCCACAAGTCCGGCATCAGAATCGACGGCTTTATTTCCGTTGACGGTGTGGACGTGGGGCGTCTGCTCTGCGCAGCCACCGGTTCCAAGCGCTACCGTATTCACTTTGACGGCCCGGGCGGACACTCCTGGAAGGATTTCGGTACGCCCTCAGCGATTCATGCCATGGGTCGGGCCATTGCCAAGGTGGCCGATGTGCAGCCCTGCCCCGATCCGAGATCGACCTTTACCTGCGGCACCATCGCGGGCGGCACCACGGTGAATTCCATTGCGGCGCACTGCGAGATGGAACTTGATATGCGCAGCGCCGGCAGCAAGGAACTCGATGAACTTGAAGCGAAGATCCTGCCGCTTTTTGAACAGGCCTGCAAGGAAGAAAATGCACGCTGGAACGCCGAAGGCGAGAAGGCGGTGAAGCTGCGTCTTGAGCCGATCGGACACCGTCCCGGCGGCCAGCAGTCCGATGATTCGCCCGTGCTGCAGGCAGCGCGGGCGGCCATGCAGGAACTCGGCCTTGAACTCAAGCGCTATGACGCGGCCTCCACGGATCATAATATCGCCATTAACTGCGGTGTTCCCGCCACCACGATCGGCGGGGGCGGCGCTGAAGGCAACAACCATAACGTGAAGGAATGGTATGACCCGAAGGACGGATGGCAGGGTCCGCAGCTTGCGCTGCTGATGTCGCTCGTTCTCACCGGTGTTGCCGGTCTCACGGAGCCGCTGCTGCCCAGACGCTCCTGACAGCCTGAAAAATGAGGCCGGGTTTATTTCCGGTCTCCGGCATGACGCCGTTTCGGCGCAGAGATGCTCATCGGCTCTGCGCTGAGGCGGCGTTTTCTTTTTCCCGTTTTTCCTGAGCTTCCCGACGCTTGACGGAAACCGTGGCCAGGATGCCGGCCGCCACAATGAGGCCCATGCCGCAGGCCATCGTCAGTGAAATCGAATCCGAGAAAAAGAGGCAGCTTAATACCGCTGAAAACGGGATGGAGGAAAAGCCCAGGCAGGATGAAAGAAGCATATTGCCTGAGGCATAAGAGCGCGTTGTGCAAAGCTGCGCAAGTGTGGCGCAGACGCCGATGCCGGCAAGCAGTAGCCCCGACTCCGTCGTAATGGCATGAAACCCGGTTGTCAGCAGCGTGCCGATCAGGCCGAAGACGGTACCGAACACTGTGAAATAAAAAACGATGCGCCAGGAGGGTTCGTGCATCTCTCCGAGCTCTTTGATCTGCCAGTAGGTGACAAGGTCAATAAGCGCAACGGAAAGGCAGAGCAGTCCCGGCAGAAGCGTTTCCTTGCCGAAACTCGGCTGCAGCGTGATGAGAACCCCCATAAAACCCGCAACAATCGCAACCGACAATGTCCAGGGTGCCTTTTTGTGCCGTAAAAAAGCGAGCACGATGATATTTACCGCCATGAATAGCGGTGTTGTGTAGGTCAGCGTGATGTTGGTGCTTAACGGTAAAAGGCCGAGCGAAAAGAACCAGACCGCCACCGAAAGCGTTCCCAGTACCGAGCGTTTGATGTGTCCGAAGACATGCACGGTTTTTAAGGTGAGGCCGTGCATCCAGACGTAGGACGCAATAAAAAACACGCCGAAAAGCGACCGGTAAAACACCAGCTCAAACGTGCCGAAGTGTCCTGCGCTCATTTTGATGAAGGTCGCCATCAGGGAAAAGAGCGCGGCTGCAGCGAGGGCCCACAAAGACTGGGAAAACATAAAAAGCTACTGCAGTAAACGTAAAGGACAGGCAGCCGCAGGCTTCCTGCCCGTAAAGAAAAACTACCGGCGTGACCGGCTCATTACGGCATTAAGAATGATGGCACCGAACGTTGCCGTACCGATACCGCCGAAGGTAAAGCCGAAGAGGTTGAGCGAAAAGTCACCGCCGCCCAGAATGAGCGTCACGGCTGCCACAATGAGGTTGCGGTTGTCGCCGAAATCGACCTGGTTGACAACCCAGATACGGGCACCTGCAATGGCAATCAGACCGAAGACCACGATGGAAGTGCCGCCCAGAATCGGCTGCGGAATCGTCTGAATGACGGCGCCGAACTTGGGGGAGAAACCCAGCAGGATGGCAAAGCATGCGGCAATCACAAAAAGCAGCGTGGAATAAACGCGGTTTGCGGCCATAACACCGATGTTTTCACCGTAAGTCGTCACACCCGTGCCGCCCACACTGCCAGCGAGGATCGTTGCAAGGCCGTCACCGAGAAAGGCACGGCCCATGTACGGATCGAGGTTTTTGCCGGTCATTGCCGTGACGGCTTTGACGTGGCCGAGGTTCTCGGCAATCAGAATGATCACGACCGGAGCAATCAGAAACATGGCGTCCACCGAGAAGACCGGAGCGTGAAACTGCGGCAGACCGATCCAGGCAGCGTTGGCAATGATGCTGAAATCAATGGGTTTGCCAAGGCCCAGGCCGTTGGAAAGGATCATGTAGATGAAGTAGGCGAGCACAAGGCCGGCCAGAATGAGGAGCTTTTGCAGCAGGCCCCTCGTATAGACGGCAACGCCGCCCACGCAGAGCACCGTGAGAAGCGCCATCCAGTGGTCAAAGTCCGTGCCTCCCACGCTGCGCACGGCTGTGGGAGCCAGGTTCAGACCGATGACCGCCACAACGGCACCCGTCACAACCGGAGGCATGAGCTTTTCAATCCAGGCGACGCCCGTCCACATGACGATCAGGCCCACAACGGCATAGATGATGCCGCAGGTAATGATGCCGCCCAAAGCCAGCGGAATATTGGCGTTGGCGCCGCTTCCGGCAACGTAACCCGTTGCGGCGATCACGACGCCGATAAAGGCAAAGGAGGAACCGAGGTAACTCGGGACGTGGCCGCCTACGATCAGAAAGAAGAGAATCGTGCCGATACCGCTCATGAGGACGGCCACGTTCGGGTCAAACCCCATCAGCAGCGGAGCCAGGATGGTGGAACCGAACATTGCCACGACGTGCTGAATACCCAAAGCGACCATCTGGCCGGAGGGAAGTCTTTCATCGGGTCCGATGATGCCGTCTGTTTTTAAGCGCCACTGCGGGAAGTAACTCATGATGCCCCTTTGATTATCCGAGAATTGTTCTTTTGTTTTTTCGACCGGTCCGAACCGTTCGAACGGTTTTCGGAATTGTAGGTGAAAGAAAAAGGAAAACTGCCGCATCAGACCGCTTTTTGTTTGGCACGGACAGCCAAAATGCGGGAAAATACGCCGCCTGCCGTTTTCCCCGTACGTTCAGAGTTCTTAACCTCATTTCCCGGTCCGGGAATATGTGAGTCGAAGCGCTTTATGTTTTTTTACGGGACGGCCTGAGAATTTTTCACCGGAATACATTACGGATGTCCAAGCAAGCCATTCTCCGCGAGGTCAAGCGTCGCCGTACGTTTGCCATTATTTCGCACCCTGACGCTGGTAAAACAACACTGACCGAAAAGCTCCTGCTTTTCGGCGGCGCCATTCAGCTCGCCGGTGCCGTCAAGGGCCGCAAGGCCGCCCGTCATGCCACGAGTGACTGGATGGAAGTGGAAAAGCAGCGCGGTATTTCGGTCACCAGTTCCGTGATGCAGTTTGAGTATCAGGATCACATCATTAATTTGCTTGATACCCCGGGGCACGAAGACTTTTCCGAAGACACCTACCGTGTTCTTACAGCTGTGGATGCCGCTGTGATGGTAATTGATGCGGCAAAGGGCGTGGAAGCGCAGACCATCAAGCTTCTCAATGTCTGCCGTCTGAGAAAGACCCCGATCATCACCTTCATCAATAAGCTCGACCGCGAAGTCCGCGATCCCCTCGATCTGCTCGGTGAAATTGAGGATGTTTTAAAGCTGCAGTGCGTGCCCATTACCTGGCCCATCGGCATGGGCAAGACGTTCCGGGGCGTTTTTTCTCTGCTGCACAACCGCCTGCACCGCTTTGCGCCGGGTACGGAAAAGGTGGCAACGGAATCGGAAAATATTGAGGGGCTCGATAATCCGAGACTTGACGCACTGTTTCCGATGGAAATGCCCTACGTCAGAGAGTCCATTGAACTCGTTCAGGGCGCAAGCGACCCCTTTGACCTCAATAAGTTTCTCTCCGGTGATCAGAGCCCCGTCTTTTTCGGTTCCGGTGTGAATAACTTCGGTGTTGAGGATGTGCTTCAGGCCCTGGTGCAGTGGGCGCCTTCGCCCCAGCCCCGTGACGGCGGCGTACGCCGGGTTGAGCCCACGGAAGAGCCCTTCACAGGTTTTGTCTTCAAGATTCAGGCCAATATGGATCCGCGCCACCGCGACCGTATTGCCTTTTTCCGTGTCTGCTCGGGCTGCTACAGCCCCGGCATGAAGGTGCGCCATATCCGCGAAGACCGTGAGATGAAGATTGCCAATGCGCTCACCTTTATGGCCAATGAACGCGTGCATATGGATGCGGCCTATGCCGGTGACATCATCGGTATTTACAACCACGGGCAGCTGCATATCGGTGACACGCTCACCGAAGGGGAAACACTCGGCTTTACCGGAATTCCTTACTTTGCGCCGGAACTCTTTCGCTCGGCCCGTGCCCGCGACCCCTTAAAGGGCAAGCAGCTGCATCAGGGTTTAAAGGAACTGGGTGAAGAAGGCGCTATTCAGGTCTTTGAAGGTGAATTCGGCAATCTGATGCTCGGTGCCGTCGGTCAGCTGCAGTTTGAAATCGTCGCGGAACGCTTAAAGACGGAGTACAAGGTTGATGCCATTTATGAGGCGACCGATGTGTCCACGGCCCGTTGGCTGGTGTTTCCGGACGAGCAGACAAAGAAAGACTTCATTGACGAGCAGTCGGCACGGCTGGCCCGGGATTGTGAGGGCAATCTCTGCTACATGGCAACCTCGGTATATAACCTGATGACCACCCAGAAGCACTGGCCGCAGGTGCAGTTTCTGACAACCCGCGAGCAGGGACAGAAGTTTGAGTAAGAGGGAGTGACTTCATGGACAACGACATCACAATCCGTCAGGCAACGCTTGAGGACCTTGATTTGGTGACGGCCATTGAGGCCGAGTGTTTCCCTGCCGCGGAAGCCGCGACGCGGGAGCAGTTTGCCGCAAGACTTGCCGCTTATGCTGATCACTTCTGGATTTTCTTTTACCAGGGTAAGCCCGTCGGGTTTATTGACGGCATGGTCACCGACAGTGACGTGATTGATGACGAGATGTTTGCCGATGCGTCACTGCATGTGCCCTCGGGCGCCTGGCAGGCGATTTTCGGGCTGAATGTTCTGCCGCAGTACCGCAGGCGCGGTTTTGCCGGGCGGCTTATTGAACAGATCATTGCACAGGCTCGCAGTGAGGGACGCCGCGGTGTGATTCTCACCTGTAAGGAAGCGCTGATTCACTACTACGCGCGCTTCGGATTTAAGAACTGCGGGCTTTCAGCCTCCGTGCACGGCGGCGCCGTCTGGTACGACATGCGCATCACGTTTTAGCCGGAGGCAGTGCGATGCAGACAAGGGCCGTGTTGTTTGATCTGGACGGGACGCTGGTGGATTCGCTGCCGACGCTCACCTGCAGCTTAAACGCCTATCTCGCAGCGCTCGGTAAGGCGCCTTTTACGGAAAAAGAAGTCTCCGACATGGTGGGTAAGGGCGTCCGGGTACTGCTGCAAAAGGCGTTTGCCTGCCGGCAGGTGAGACTTGCCGGGGCATCGTTTGACGCGGCTGTTAAAGACTACATTGCGCAGTGCCTGAAAACCGGTAACGGGAAGACCCGGGTGTTTCCGGGCGTTGCTGAAGCGCTCGGGGCTTTGCGATCCAAAGGCATTAAGACCGCGCTTGTCACCAACAAGAGCCGGGCAATGACGCTCTCGCTTTTGGCAGACAAGGGCCTTGCTCCGCTTTTTGATGTGGTTGTGGCCGGAGATGACGGGCATACGCCGAAACCGGCACCCGATATGCTCCTGGCTACGGCCGCGGCGCTCGGGGCGTCTGCCGCGGATTGTGTGATGGTCGGAGACTCCCGCAACGATGCGCTTGCGGCACGCAGTGCAAAGATGACCGTGCGCCTTGTTGCCTGCGGGTATAACGAAGGTGAGCCGATCGGACAGTGGGCTCAGGCCAACGGCTTTGACGCGCCGTTTCCGGCGACAGCACAGGCCGTCGCCGGACTCTGTTGACCGTCAGCGGATGCTGCCCTTGGTTTTCAGATTTTCCTGCGCTTCCCGGAATGCGGCGTAAGCGGCCGGATGCAGCTCAAGCGCTCTTTCCAAAACACCCTGCAGATAACTGATGGCCACACCGTAGTTGGTCATGGGGACGTTCTGCGCAACGGCGGCGCGTACCCGCGAGAGCATATGGCGCCGCGTGACCACACAGCCTCCGCATTGCAAAATGAGCTTGTAGGGCGTGAGATCCGCGGGGAAGTCCTTGCCGACCACCACTTCGATGTCGAGTTTTCCTCCCACGGTTTTTTCAAGCCACCGGGGCAGTTTTTTGCGGCCGATATCATCAGGCTGCGGATGGTGCGAGCAGGTCTCGCAGATCATGACTTTGTCGCCGGGCTTTAAAAAGCCGATCATGGCGGCGCCGCGAGCCATTTCCACAAGGTCAGACTTACAGTAAGCCATCTGAATGGAGAAGGTTGTCACCGGGATGGTTTTCGGTGTGGCGGCGCAGACCTTTTCCACGGCCTGACTGTCGGTAATGACAAACTTGGGCGGCACGGTCTGCTGACTGATTGCCTGCGCAACGCGGTTTTCACGCACGGTGAGGCAGAGGGCGTCACTGTCAAGCGTTTCGCGGATTGCCTGAACCTGCGGCAGAATCATCCGGCCCTTGGGTGCCCCGGTATCGATGGGGGTCACCATGAGAACGGTGTCGCCCGGGCTGATTAACCCTTCCATCATCGGGCGGTCCGGCTCCGTCTCTTCCTGAATCGTGCGGATGATGGCCGAGCGCAATGTGTCAATGCCGATGTGCTCAGAAGCCGAAACGCTCACAAACGGCAGATTAAAACTCTTGATGGTGCTGATGACCGGCGCTTCCGGCGCATGCAGATCCGTTTTGTTGAGCACCACAATGGCCGGCGTTTTGTTGGCGGTGACAATCCGGAAAAGTTCTTTTTCATAGTCTGTGATACCGGCCGCATCGCAGACAATGAGCGCAAGGTCCATCCAGCCTAAAACCGACATCGTGCGGTCGGTTCTTAAGTGTCCGAGCTTACCGACGTCATCGATACCGGCGGTATCGATGAAAACAACAGGACCGACGGGGGCGAGTTCACAGGCTTTTTCCACGGGGTCCGTGGTGGTGCCGGGAACGTCACTGACAATGGCAATCTGCTGATTCGTCAGCGCATTGATCAGGGAGGATTTACCGGCGTTGCGGCGCCCGAAAAGACCGATATGGATACGCAGTCCCTTGGGTGTTTCAAGCCGTGTAGGAATATTAAGTTCAGCAGGCATTTGCAGAAAGTCCGGTTGTGTGTCACACCACGGATTTTAGAAACTTCCACAAGCTGCGGATAAGAAAAACGCCCGAAGGCAGAAGTCCTTCGGGCGTTTCAGATGATCAGACCGGAATCAGATTACTTTTCGATATTCGTTCTGACAACATCCTTTTCAAGCCAGGTCGGCGCATGATGTTCAGCAGCTTCCCAGCTGATGTCGCCCGCACCGATACGCCAGATGCCGAGGAAGTGAGACATCGACAGCAGGGCAAGCGGAATGTGAGCGCAGACCACGAGCAGCGTGATAAAGAGCGAACCCCACACGTGCACGTAGAAGAACGTCACAAACATTTCCTTGCCGATGGCCGGAGCGAAGATCCACAGCAGCCAGCCGGTGACGATCAGAATGTAAATAGAAGCCATGAAAAGCAGATAAGAGGCCTTCTGACCGCCGTTGTAGCGGCCCTGCGGCGGCACTTCCACGGGTCCGAGCGGAATGTGGAAGAAACGACGCGGGTAACCGCCGAAGTTGCGGAACCAGAGGATCGTGTTCTTATCCCATGTCATGCAGGCATGCATCATCATGGCAAAGCGGTCCGGCGCAAAGAAGATGTAGCCGAACAGGCAGAACGTAAAGGCGATGCCGAGGCCGATATGCCAGGTCATCAGCATTTCGCCGGTGGAAGCATCCAGATCACACAGGTACACGATGGCGCCGGTGATGACCAGAGCAAACCACAGGATGGCATTCATCGAGTGGAACACCTTGTCGGGAAGGTGGAAGCGAAGAATGCGGGCATTGTTGTTTTCAGACATGACGTATTCTCCTGATTAGTGATGAAGTGCCAGCAGTGAACGCTGCGAGAAATGCGTGTGCAGCAGGCTGTACATTTTGTCGTCCATCGGAGAAGCCGAGAAGTCTTTGTAGATGCGGCGGACCGTGGGGTTGTCGTGCGAACTGGTGAGCTGCTGCTTCTGGCAGAGTTTGTCGTCCTTATAAAGGCCGGCCTGACGGGCCAGCAAAATGCAGTTGCGGTTGGCAAGCAGTTCGACAACGCCCCAGCCGGTGGCACCGGCTACGACCGCACAGACGCCGACAACCTTGATGAGGCCGCGACGGCCGAGAACAACGCCGCAGGGACGTTCGGTGTATTGGAAAGTACGGGACATCATTAAATCCTTTCAATCGGATAGACACTGGCAGACAGGGGGAACAGGGGATTGAGCCAGCCGGTTCCGACGGGTTGCACAGGCTGACCGCCGCCGTTGACGCAGCCGCCCGGGCAGTTCATGACTTCAATGAAGTGCCAGCGGTTGGGGTCGGAACGCACAGTGTCCAGAACGCGTTTGAGAGCCTGGTTGGAGCCGTTAACCACGCAGACGCGCAGGTCAAAGGTCTTGCCGCCGAGCTCAGGCAGGGGCAGCTTGATCGTGGCTTCAACGTAAGAATTGTCGAGACCGCGCACCGGGATGATGTCGGCGTTGTCGAGATCCTTGCCGATCAGAGCGCGGTAGGCGGTACGCAGTGCCGCTTCCATCACGCCGCCGGAGCAACCGAAAATCGTGCCGGCGCCGGTGTAGATATCGAGATCCTTGCGGGTGCGTTCCTTGGGCATCTCCAGCGGATTGATGCCCTTGCGGCGGAACAGTTCCGCAATTTCACGGGCCGTGATGACGGCATCAACGTCCGGGAAGCGCGGAGTATCGGTCGGAATGCGGCCTTCCTTACGCAGGAACTCCCAGGCAGAGGACAGTTCCGGACGGCTTGCTTCCTGAATCTTTGCCGTGCAGGGGGTCACCGCCACAACGCGGACGTTGCGGGGATCGGTCTTGTAGAGGTGTTCACTGCCCCAAACCTTGGCGAGAACGCCGCCCATGCCGATCGGGGACTTGGCGGTGGAGACGTGCGGCATCATGTCGGCCGCCATGATTTCCATCTCGCGGACCCAGGCCGGGCAGCAGGAGGTGAAGTGCGGCAGCGGATGGTGCGAGGCGCGTTCCAGTTCGGGGCCGCGCTTGCCGAGCACCCAGTACTGGATCTTCTTCACGAACTCCGTGCCTTCTTCCATGATGGTCTGGTCGGCAGAGTTGTTCACGTCGTAGGTACGGAAGCCGAGCTTTTCAAGCGCATTGAAGAACTGGTCCGTGGAGAGGGTGCCGGCTTCGGCGCCGAATTCTTCGGCGATGGAAACGCGGACAGCAGGCGAGGGATGCGCCACAACAACGAGAGACGGATCGGCGAGCATCTTTTCCACTTCGTCCACGAAGCTCATCTGTTCGATGGCATTGAACGGGCAGGAAATGAGGCACTGACCGCAGGAAAGGCACTTCTGGTCATTGATCTTGTGCTTGGCACCGATGCCGCCGTCAATGGCGTCAACCGGGCAGACCTTGCGGCAGGTGTCGCAGGCTTCGCACAAATCCTCGTTGATCTTGATAACACCGCGCAGTTCACCCTTGCGCAGCGTACCGACAAAATCCGGACCATTTTCGCCGCGGCAGCCGGGCTGCGGGGCAAAGGTCTTGATTTTGATTGTTTTTCCTGTCATTTTGACGGGTCTCCTGATTACTTTTGGGTCTTGCTCGAAAGCAAAAATTGCGTGTGCTTTATCTGAGTTCAAGGAACAAAATCAGCCGTGCCCCACGCTCCGTACCTGGGCACAGCTGCATTCAATTCTCTATCAGCAGGATATATTTCCTTTTAAACGCAAGGTAATTTTAAGGTAATGCAGGTACTTGTTGCTAGTTCTAAAGGAGTACTCGGAGGTACTCGGGTGAAAATGCACGGAAAAAACAGGGGCCTTTTTGACAAAAAGTTGCCTTCTGTCAAAAAAGCCCCTGTGTGCTGACAATTTGACGGGATTTCCCGTCAGCCTTACATGTCGATTTCCTTGAGCGGTTTTCTCAGTTCAGCGCGGACGTTGTCCATGCCGGAGTAAAACGCCTTCATCATCACCAGACCCAGGAATTTGCCGCGCTCGGTCACGATGATGTTGTCGGGGTCGTTGGGGTCGTCCTTAATGGCGCCGATCAGTTTAAGGCCTGCCATTTCCTTAAAGAGCGTCCGGTCGAGGTTGACGCCGTGCACTTCCCGGAAGTAACGCCGTGACAGACGTGCCGAGAAGATGCCGAGCATCAGGCGGTACTGTAAAACGGCGTGCTTGTTGAAGTAGCGCTGACGCTCCACTCCGGTCTGCCCCTTGGCAATGCGCTCCCCGTAGCGGCGCAGACTGAAGGTGTTTACGTAGAGGTTGGAGCCGAGGAAGGAAAAGGCGCCGGAGCCGACGCCGAGATACTCATCGTGATCCACCACGTACTCATCAAAGCCCTCGTCGTGGGTGCGGCCGAAGGTCCAACTCGTGAGCTGCCGGTAGTTGCCCCCGAGCGTATTCATGATGATGCGGTACTGTTCGGCAAGTTCGTTGCCGGGCGCGGCGATGGTGCCTTTGACGCTCTTTCGGGTCTGAGAGGTCACCATCAGCGGGTACGTTGTGATCTGGCGGGGATTGAGTTTGACGAGCAGATCCATGTCACGCTGCAGCATCTCCAGGCTCTGACCGCGGAAACCGAACATCATGTCGACGTTGGTGGTCGGAAACAGTTCCAGGGCTTCGCCGAGGCGCTCGTAAATCTGTGCGCCCGAACCGAACTTGTCGTAGCGGTCCGTGAGCTTGAGGATCGAGTCGTCAAAACTCTGCACCCCGATACTCATGCGGTCCACATAGCCTTTAAGCCGCCGGAAAGTGGGCGTGGCAATCTGCGCCGGGTCTGTTTCGCAGGAAATTTCTTTGATTCCCGGGAAAAGCGTGCGGGCGTGCTCAATTGTTTTGATGAGCTCGTCTTCAATGATCGTTGTCGTGCCGCCGCCGATATACATGCTCTGAAAGTCGTAGCCCAGGGCTTTCACGTAGTCCATCTCTTTGCGCAGATTCACAAAGTATTCACGGGCCTTGGGTTCCTTGAAAAGGAAGCGGTGGAAGGTGCAGTAGGTGCACAGCGTCTTACAGAACGGAATGTGCGCGTAGAGCAGATACTGGTGTCCCTCCTGCGGAGCAGGCGGCCGGTCCAGAATGACAGGGTCACAGTTGAGATAGCGGTCAATGTAGTACTGCATGATGCGTTCAGTACAGTTGATCATCCAGTCAGGCATCAGTTTGCCGACGGGGCGGTAAGTGCTCTCTGTCATGGTTCTGAATTAAAAAAGCAACGGTCAGTGGTCCGGAAAAGTGCCGGGTCTGCGGTTACAGTCCGGACATTACGGAAAAAACGAGGGTGCCATTGTAATGAGGCACCCTTATTTGAGTCTTTCGGTACAGCGGATTTTGTTAAGCCTGCCTGATTATTTGTGGGATGCGTACATCGCTTCAATCTGTTCGGCAAACTTCTTGTGAAGCGGTGCGCGCTTTAATTTCAGAGTCGGCGTAAGCAGCCCGTTTTCAATGGTCCAGGGCTCAAGCTCAGCCGTGACGTTTCGCGGCAGAGCATAGTGCGGGAAGTCACTTGCGGCGGCTTTTGCGCGGCGCAGCAGTGCGTTTCGCACAGCCGTTGTTTTCAGGGATTCCGGATCCTCGGGATTGAGGTTCAGAGTTGCCGCGAGTTTCTTCCACTCGTCGGGGTTAAGAACCGTCACAAGGCTGATAAACGGCCGGTCATCACCCACCACATAGGTCTGAGCAAAAATCGGATCCGTTTCAATCGCAAGTTCCAGATCCACAGGAGGAATCTTTTCGCCGGTACTGGTGACGATGATTTCCTTGATGCGGCCGCGGATACGGAGCAATCCCGTCTCGTTGTACTCACCGATATCGCCGGTCTTGAGCCACCCGTCCTCGGTAAAGGTGCGGGCCGTGTCTTCCGGGCGGTTCCAGTAACCCTTCATGACGGAAGGTCCCCGGACCTGAATTTCACGGGTCTGCTCGGCAAGGCGGATTTCCGTCCCGATGGGAATGCCCACCGTATCGGGCTGGTTAAGTGTCAGGCTGTTGCCTGCAATGATGGGGGAGGCTTCAGTCATCCCGTAGCCTTGAATCGGCGCAAGACCCAGCGCGCAGAATGTCCGGGCAACTTTGTGGCTGATGGCCGCACCGCCGGAGATGGCAATTTTGAGGTTGCCGCCGAACTGTTCGCGGATTTTTGCTGAAACCAGTTTGTCCAGAAGAGGACCGGTCACCGGGTCAAGAAATGACCAGGCGCTTGCCTCGGGCTTCATTTTGTTGGCACGGCAGAAGCGGCGCCAGCCTACGGCAACAGCGGTGTTGAAAAGCCAGCGCGCATAGGAGGGCGCTTTCGAAAGCTTGTCGTTGATGCGGGCATAGATGCGTTCGTAAATGCGGGGTACGGAGATCAGTACATCGGGCTTAACGATCTTGAGATCTTCGCTTAAAAGCATGATCGAACGGTTGTAGGTCACCGTACAGGCCATGCCGAGCGCAAGGTAATAACCGCAGGTTCTTTCAAACGTGTGTGACAGCGGCAGGAAAGAAAGAAACTTGAATCCGGCCGGAGGCATCGGCTTGATGTGATCAAGTGTGGCAATGACGTTGGTCACAATGTTGTGATGCGTCAGCATCACGCCCTTGGGTTTGCCCGTGGTGCCGGAGGTGTAGACAATGGCTGCAAGCTCTTCGGCTTGCGGCGACCGGGGAAGGTCTCTGACGGACTCACCGCGTTTGAGCCAGGCGGCAAGGCCGGAGATTTCAACGCCGTCAATGCTGCGGGGTTCCAGCGTCTCTTCCGTGAGCACCACGAATTTGAGCCCGGGCATTTCAATGCCGGCGGATTTGATCAGATTCCAGCGCTCGAGCTTGTTGGTGACAAAGCAGGAGGCACCGCTGTCGGCGATGATGTAGGCTGACGACGCAGGCGTATCAATTGCGTGCAGCGGCACGGGGATGAGCGCATCGGCCATCACGGCCTGGTCGGATAAAACCGCATCGACTGAATTATTCAGAAGGATGGCAACGCGCGCGCCTCTGTTCAGTTCAAGGGATGAAAAACTTCTGCGCCATGCCGTAATGCGGTCCTGGAGTTCTTTGTAGCTCACTTCAGTCCAGGCGCTTTTTGCGCGGTCGTACTGCCGCAGGGCGATCATGTCCGGATGGGTTTTAGCCCGCAACGGCACGAATTCACTCAGCGTGCTGCATTTCTTCAGTTGTTCCAGGCGTGCGTCAGAATTTACAGAATTGGTCATTTACGAACTTTCGATGAACAGTGAGCGAAACCGGCACAGACAAAAAAGCTGCGCGGCTTCGGGCGCAATTTCCGATGATCCTTATAAGTTACCCGTAAATCAGCATTGCAGAGCACATGAAAATTAGGTGATAACCCTTGGTTTTGTCTGCTCCGTCTGTGAAAGCGCGGCGCAGACAAAGCGGTTTGCGTCACTGATTACTCAAAGAGTTTCGTGGAAAGATAACGGTCACCGTTATCGGGCAGCAGGGCCACAATGAGTTTGCCGGCATTTTCAGGGCGGCGTGCGAGCTCAACGGCGGCAAAAAGCGCAGCGCCGGAGCTGATACCCACAAGGAAGCCTTCCTTGCGCGCGATTTCCCGGCCGGTGGCAAGAGCGTCTTCGTTGGTGACGTCAATCACCTCATCGTAGATCTTGGTGTCAAGCACTTCCGGCACGAACCCGGCGCCGATCCCCTGAATGGCGTGCGGGCCGGCCTTGCCCTGCGTGAGCACGGGTGAGGCGGCCGGTTCAACAGCCACCACGCGGACGGCCGGATTTTTGGACTTCAGATAGCGGCCCGTGCCGGTCACGGTGCCGCCGGTACCGACACCGGCCACAAAGATGTCGACTTTACCGTCGGTGTCGTCCCAGATTTCGGGGCCTGTTGTGCGCACGTGCGCTTCGGGGTTGGCGGGGTTGACGAACTGGCCCGGAATAAAGCTCCCCGGGGTCTGACGCGCCAGCTCTTCCGCCTTGGCAATGGCGCCTTTCATGCCCTTGGCACCTTCGGTGAGAACGATTTCAGCGCCGTAGGCCTGCAGCAGTTTGCGACGTTCCGCGCTCATGGTTTCAGGCATCGTAAAAACGGCACGGTAACCTTTGCTCGCGGCAATGCTTGCCAGACCGATGCCGGTGTTGCCGCTTGTGGGTTCAATGATGACGCTGCCGGGTTTGAGAAGTCCTTTTTTCTCGGCATCTTCGATCATCGAAAGCGCAATACGGTCCTTGACGCTGCCGGCAGGGTTAAAGAGTTCGAGCTTGACGAGAATTCGTGCCTTTAGACCGAGTTTTTCGGTGAAGCGGTTGATTTCCACAAGCGGCGTGTGTCCGATCAGACCGGTGATGTTGTTGAAAACGCGCATTTTTAATGCCTCCCTTTTTTAGTCCCTCTAAACAACCCGCGCTTGAAAGCGCGGGGTTTCCTGACACAGTGCAGGCTTTCCCGCAACAGGCAAGGTTTTTGAGGCCTTGTCTGCCCGGGCGTCCCCTGCACCACAGGAACATTTA
>OJPO01000280.1_pt1 | contig 35603 bp, 19 predicted proteins | sample 1598541 | NCBI WGS metagenome assembly OJPO01 (sample SAMN03922453, study PRJEB24848) | human gut metagenome | isolation source: stool sample | host: Homo sapiens | place: Germany | collected 2009-11
TATGACAATTTTCATATTTTATTAATTGACAATAATCAATTCTCCTTTTTCAACTGTTTCGCAATGCTCTCGGCATCCATACCACATAATTGATACAGTTCCGGTATAGAACCATGCTCGATAAACGCATCCGGCACTCCGATACGCTTTACATGAGGCGTATAACCATTGTCTGCCATAAACTCAAGGACAGCGCTACCAAAACCACCTTTTATCACTCCATTCTCTACCGTAATAATACGGTTATATTTCCGCCCGATCTCATGCAACAGCTCCTCATCCAACGGTTTCAAGTAGATCATATCGTAATGGGCTATCGATACCCCCTCTTCTTTCACCATCTCGATGGCTTTGATCACCTCGTTTCCGATCGGTCCGATAGAAAGTACGGCGATATCATCCCCGTCACGCAACTTTTTCCCTTTTCCTATAGGCAATACTTGCATCTCGTTACGCCAATCTTTCATCTCCCCCTTACCTCTAGGGTAACGGATTACGAACGGGCCATTAAAAGCAGCATAGCCTGTATACATCAAATTCCGTAAATCCAACTCATTCAATGGGGAAGCGATTACCAAATTCGGTATCGGACGAAGATATGCTAAATCAAACACGCCATGATGTGTAGCTCCATCCTCTCCCACTAATCCCGCACGATCCAGACAGATCACCATATGTAGTTTTTGCAAAGCTACATCATGGATAACCATATCATACGCACGCTGCATAAACGAAGAATACACGTTGCAGAAAGGTATCATTCCCTCCTTAGCTAATCCGGCAGAGAAAGTTACGGAATGTCCTTCCGCAATTCCCACATCAAACGCACGATCCGGGAAGGCTTTCATCATATAAGTCATCGAGCAACCGGAAGGCATAGCCGGAGTTACGCCTACAATACGCTCATCTTTCTCCGCAAGCTCTACCAATGTATGACCGAACACGTCTTGATATAATTGAGGTTCATCTAATTTACGAACGATAATACGCTGGCCGGTTTCCTTATTGAACTTTCCGGGAGCATGCCATTCCGTAGCGGACTCTTCCGCAGGTTTAAAGCCTTTTCCTTTTTTCGTTTTGATATGCAACAGCTTAGGGCCTTGCATATCTTTTATATCATTCAATACCTTCACCAGATAATTTACATCATGCCCATCCACCGGACCGAAGTAACGGATGCTGAAGCCTTCAAATAAATTATGTTGCTGAGTAAGCAATGCTTTAAGGCTATTGTTAAAACGTAAGATGTTTTCCCTGCGATCGTTATTGATGAGCTTGATCTTCTTTAAGCCTCGATACACATCGTATCTCATTTTATTATAGGCTTGACTCGTCGTTATATCCACTAAATACTGGCTAAGACCACCTACGCTATGATCTATCGCCATATCGTTATCATTCAGGATAATCAACAAATTATTAGGGTTGGCAGACGCATTATTCAACCCCTCGAAGGCGAGTCCTCCGGTCATAGCGCCATCCCCGATCACGGCGATCACATGGCGATCCAGTTCCTTCTTCAAGGCCGAGGCTACCGACATACCCATCGCCGCAGAGATTGAATTTGAGGCGTGTCCGGCGATAAAAGCGTCATACTCACTTTCCGCAGGATTAGGGAAGCCGCTAATTCCTTTAAACTTACGGAGCGTATGGAAAATATCTTTCCTTCCTGTAAGTATTTTATGTCCGTAAGCTTGATGCCCGACATCCCAGACAATACGGTCATAGGGGGTATTGAATACATAATGAAGGGCGACTGTCAGCTCTACCGTACCAAGGCTTGCACCTAGGTGACCGGGATTCTCAGACAAAACATCGATAATATATTGACGCAAATCGGCACATACCTGCTCCAACTTATCCTGTGACAAATGTCTCAAGTCTTCCGGAAAATGAATGCTATCCAATAGGTGTTCAACTTTGCTTTCAGCCATGTCTGCTAATTTTTCTGGCAAAAATACAGAATAAACGGCATATATAATAGTATTGTCCTGTCATTTCTTAGACAAGGGGGAAATCCATATTGATTTTAACAGCTAAATCCTATAAAATTTCATAGTTATGTTTTTTTCAAAACATAGTTATGAGTTGTGAATTTCATAACTATGAATTTTTCAAGTTATAATATAGTCATGAAATAACACCATTTGGAAATAAAAATAGCCCAACCACACCAAATTTGATCTCTTAAAAAGCACAATAAGTCTAATATTTCCAAACTATTACCTATACACCTAATAATCAACATACAATAAAATCGTATCTATCCAAACTCCGATTAGTATCCATAGTATTTTGAATTTCTATTAATACTAATCGCTATTTCTATGGATAGTAAAGCAGGCTACAATGAAGCCTATTTTCAAGAAATATACAATAAACAGAATGGCTCCCGGCTGATTAATGATACGTTTAGTGGTAAAACATGTACATAGATACGTTTTCAAGTAAAGACTCGTATATGGTACAGTTGTCCAAATAAAAAAGAGCTGTGCTTCCTATTTTACCGAGAAGCTTAACAGCTCTTTCTTCTTACAAAACCTCTTAATTTTTTATTCCAAGGTAAAGCTACCGGTCAAGTGTCCCAATCGATGTAACAACACAACCTGATACTGGCCATTTGCTTCTCCCGCTAAAGAGAAAGAATAAGTTCCACCTGCCTCTGAAGAAACAACATCTTCATAGACTTTCACTCCTTTATCATTCATGACACATACGGTCAAGTTTGATAAATCATCTTCAAAGCTCAAGGAAAGGATGTCTCCTTCGATTGATGCTACTGGAGGACGATTTGTATCAACGGAACGATAATACTCATCATCCCAACGACCTTCTGTAGGGATAGTGTCACCGAATAAAGGATGAATCAAACACAATGCAAATAATAATGCAATTAAAGTAAGTCTCTTAATTTTCATAATCTGATGTTTATAAATTGTGAAGCAAACATATGATTCATTTTTCACAAATCTGCATTACTTTATTGCACAAATTATGCACATCCTTAAAAATCTCGAATAAATTTATCAAATTTCTCAGAAGAACCTTTATCCGTTGTATATATTTTTTCATAAAGCCGCTTACGTATCATTGACACATTAGTAGGTGTCGTTACTATTAACATTGCAATAGTAGCAGGAGGAACATTTGACTTCACTAAACAACTAACTTTTAGCTCTATAGGGGTTAATTTTGAAACAAGCCCCATCAATCTATGAGTAAAATTATTATAGGTCTTATCTAGAGCATCAAATAATTCAGCCCAATCACAATCTCTAGGTCTCCACTCTTCTTTTATATGGAAACGATAATAAATATCAGAAACCACAAAACGCTCCACTAAAAGTTTATTTTCTGTTTTAGCAAACAATAAATTCTGATTTTCAATTTCTAGCCGTTGCTTCCTCAAAGTAATGAGTTCTTTCTCTTTCTCATCATAAGCAATAGAAGATACATGCAATCTCTTTTCTAAATCGGCGATGAGTCCTTCATTCTTTTCTATAAGAATTTTATCTTCATGTTGTTTTCTCAACAATTCTGCTAACTTCTCACGTTGTTCTAATATACTCATTTTCTTCCTCTTAAACTTAGTATAAACAAAAATGGCAAACAATCCAAAAACAATAGCAAGTATTATTGCAACTATGCTTACTATTAGGAAATTAATTTTAGCTCTATTAAATGCTATCGTAGTTTGAAAAAGTTTTGACTCTGTTTGATGATAATTGAATAAGTCTTGCTCTCTTCTAAATGATTCTGTTTGTCTTATTAGCATTAAAGAATCACGTAATTCTTCATATTTGGATTGTCTTAGCACATACTCTTCCCATCGCTTACAACCTTTAGACAATTGAGATAAATGATAATAAGCACCAGCTCTAGTAGACAGCCTTGTACTAACTAAACCTTTTTTCAAATAACAATCCGCTGAATCTAAATGAGACGTTTTCAAATACAATTCTCCTAGCGTTAAATAAATTGGATATAATTGTTCTTGACTCGCAGGATAGCTCAAGGCCATTTGGATATTATCAAAAGCTTTCGAATATAAACCTAAATCTAAATAGACTCCACCTAACTCATTATATATAGAACGTTTTGTAACTTCGTTCCCAAAGCTTAGTGCTTTTTCGTAATAAAAAACTGCACTATCCTTTTTATGTATTACAGAAAAGACTCTTCCTAATCCTCTCAAAACAAAAGACTGCCCTACTGTATCACGTAGAGTTTCAAAATATTTTAAAGCCTTTTTTTGAAAAACTAAAGATTTCTCGTAAACCTGTTGATCAGTATATAGCATACTAATACTATTGCACAAGCGCCCTAATAGAGCATAATCATCTATCTTATCTTCCTCTCGTAACGCTTTCAAATAATAATCTTGCGCATGAAGTGCATCACCTAGATCTTGGTTTATTCTCCCTCGATAATACCAAGCTTTTGCTTTTCTTTCCCAATCTTCGGTTTTATCAAAGTATTCGACTGCTATTGTAATCAATGAATCTGAAGTAGGCTTGACATAAGTCTTATTTTCAGCTTCTGTCAAAAGTAGGTAGTACATAGCACGGTCCTTTTCTGAAAGATCATTTACATCTTGTATTGTTGATAGCAATGTTAAAACGCTATCGGGATGTTGGGACATTATCTTTTCCGCTTGTTCATATAGACCTGAGTGATGGCTACATGACATTAGTCCAGTAATAAAGAACAGAAAAAAGACGTATAGATTGTTTTTCATACTCTGTAACATTTTTATTTTCCACAAATGTAAGTAAAATCTCTAATCCTAAAAGTCTTGATTTTTACTGAATTAGACACATACAAGGATTTACGGGTATTTGTATTCCCCCATCTGTTTTGAAAATCAAAACGGATCAAACACCCCGCAAATAAGAAGTAAGTTTAAACTCTTTTACCTTTTAAATACACACAGAAGCACTAGAATACGCAGGATTACTCTAGTATTAGGGCAACAAAGACAACGCAAGAGAATGAACCTTGCCATTGCTGGCAACTACCTGTTCACCCGAAGCCCAGTTCTCTCCTCCATTGAAATCCGATATTTTTCCTCCGGCCTGCAATAAAATCAAGGCACCAGCAGCTACGTCCCAAGGGCCTAAAAAGGCCTCTATACGGGCATCAAAACGTCCTGCTGCCACATAACACAGTTCAGCGGCGGCAGATCCCATCAAACGGGTACCTCCCGCAAAACCATACAACCTATCAACCAAATGAGCGGCTACCGGACGATAAGCATCAGAGTTATAAGGGAAACCCAACGCAATGAAAGCGTTATCCAGTACTGAGACATCCGATACATGTATCTCATTCCCATCCAAGTAAGCCTTACCACCTTTCACTGCATAAAAACACTCGTCCCTACACACCTCATAGACTACTCCTAACAATAACTCCTTCCGATTTCTTAAAGCGATACTCACGCAATAAGGCGCGATATCATGAATATAGTTTGAAGTGCCGTCCAATGGATCAATTACCCAACAATATTCCTCATCGGTCAAACTTCCAGAGCCTTCCTCCGCGATAAAACCAGCCTCGGGTAGCAAAGTAGACAAAGCCTCTATGATCTGTCGTTCCGATTCTTTATCCACATAAGATACATAGTTATGAGCACTTTTTTCCTCCACTAAGTTCCGGTCAAACTTTCGGCGTTCTTCTTTTAAGAATGTCGCAGAAGCACGAGCTATTTCTCGAACCTCCTTACACAAATAGGCTAAATCTAATTCCATACCGTTCATTTTATTTTGGCAAATGTAATGATTTCCATTTATAGTAATCTCATTTTAGCGACAAATGAGACCACATAGAAACGTAAAAATAATACCTATTACGAATTTACCCTAAAACTCTGCCTTTAAGAAATATTATATTATCTTTGTGTTATGTTCAGCTAAAAAGATTGAGCTATGAAAACAATACATTATCTTTCAATCATCATCTTATCATTCAGCAGTCAAATACTTTTGGCACAGAATGATACTTTAGTGGGGGTATTGCGTGACATCAGCGATAAAATAATCAAACGCTATCCGGTCACGCTAGGCAGTCAGAATCCGATCACCGTGAAAACGAACAAACATGGCGTATTCACCATCCCGGGGGCTAACCTGAATGATACCTTGTTCGTCACTATTAAGAAAACAAGAAATGTAGTCAAAGTCCCGGTCAACGGATACAATTATATAACCATTACTTTAGAGAATAGCACATTCAACGCAAAGCGTAGTTTTGAACCGGATGAGGCCCTGAAAGAAATTATGGAAAGGGAACGAAACAAAATAGTAAGCTCAAGCGTTATGAATAAAGAAGAGATACAGAAAACCGGATGCCGGGATCTCTATTGCCTGCTACGAAGGATGAGTGGCATAACATTCGCCGATGGTTCCGTACGTATCCGTGCGAGCGTTTCCCTAAACAGTCCTAGTGACCCGCTAGTAGTGGTAGACGGTATACCGATGGACCTATCTGTTCTAAACACGATGCCCGTGGAAGATGTCTCGGAATTAAGAGTATTGAAAGACGCCGGTGAATACGGGGTAAGAGGCGCAAACGGAGCGATCGTCATAAAAACAGGCAAATAAACAAATAAGAAAAAGAGAAACGTATCAACATGAGAGTATGGATTAAACGGATAGGAGTGATATGCCTAATACCGATCGCATTGGTATTGTTACTCTCTATATTACTATATATACCTCCTTTCCAAAACTTTGCGGTACGGAAAGCGACCGAATATGCGGGAAAAGCGACTGGTATGCAAATCGGGATCGAGCAGATTAGGCTATCTTTCCCGTTAGACCTTACGGTTAAGGGTGTCGAGGTCGTAAATCCTCCCGCCGATACCTTGTTGAGTTTACAGAGCTTGACGGTACGGGTTCGTGCCCTTCCTCTTTTGCGGAAGCAAGTATTGGTAGAGGCGATCGACCTCCGGAACGTAAAGGTTAACACCGGGACTATGATTGAAGGTATGGAAATCAAAGGATTCTTGGGAAAGCTTTACCTGCACGCCGATCGTATAGACCTGTCCGAGGAGAAAGCTACATTTAATACCGTAGATTTATCCGATACCGCCATTACCCTTCTATTAAATGATTCAACCTCGAAAGAAGACACGACTTCCACACCTCTGAACTGGGTACTCAAGCTGGATAAAATCAGTTTGGACCGGGTAGCCTTCGCCCTACAAATGCCCTCAGATTCCTTACGCCTTACGGCTTTCGTAAATAAAGCCGGGCTAAATAACGGCCTCGTAGATCTTGGAGCGGAACAATATAAGGCGAGAAACTTTGACATAACGAATTCTACATTCGCTTATGACGGGAATTACGCGGCACCCGAGCAAGGACTCGATTTCTCCCATATCAGTTTAACGAACCTGAACACTTCTATCGATTCCATCTTATATCAAGGAAAAGAAATAAACGCCCACATCAAGGAATTCTTCGTGGAAGAACGTTCCGGCCTCAAGGTTTCGGCATTGGCAGGAAATGTCCGGAGTGACCATGAACAGATAGACGTACCGGACCTACTTCTCCAGACACCAAATTCCGAAGTGAGATTGACAGCGACTATCCCTTGGAGTTCCCTCGAGGATCATCCGCAAGGTAGCATGAAAGCCCTGTTAAACGCCTCGTTAGGGAAAGAGGATTTATTGATAGCGGCAGGTTCTCTTCCGGAGGATTTCAAGAAAGCCTACCCGGACAAGCCTCTCGCTATTACGGCTGGCGTAGAAGGCAACCTCTCCAGTATACGTATCACACAAGGCGATATCATGCTGCCGGGAGCGTTTCAGATGAACGTCACGGGTAGCATGGAGTCCGTGACGGATAGCATCCGGCGAACCGGTGAGATTCAGTTAAACGCTCGATCCGGTAATCTGGACTTTTTGCTGGCGATGCTTCCCGCCTCCCAACGGGATCAATTTGCCATTCCGGCAGGAATTCAGTTGAAGGGGGAAGCTACAGTCGCAAATCAAGAATACCGCACCGAGCTTGTTCTTACCCAAGATAAAGGTAAAGTAGGTCTGACCGCCCGCTATAATCCGGTAAAACTGGCTTATGAGGCTAATTTACGGATAGACAGTCTGGAACCTACTCATTTCATGCCCAAAGACTCTCTATTTTGGCTGACCGCCTCTGTTAAAGCAGAAGGCCGGGGCACAGATCCTTTCTCTGAACGTACATGGGCCAAACTGGACGGTAAGATATCGGATATACGCTACGGCGCCTCATCGGTATCAGACGTATCCATCGATGGCTCTCTGGAAAAGAACTTACTGAAAGTGGACTTGCTTAGCAAATACCCGTTGGCGAAAATGGATGTCTCCTTAAACGCGACCCTCCACAAGCACGAGGTGAAAGCGATGTTGATAGCGGATGTAGAGAACATGGATTTACAGGGTATGCACTTAATGGCAAATCCCTTCGCCACCTCTTTCCAGCTCTTCGCCGAGGCAGAAAGTAATCTGGATGAAGATAACACGATCGACGTTACGTTAGGAAACTGGGAGGTCGTCACCCCGAAACAAAGTTTCAAGCCGAAAACGCTGACCTTGCATGCCCGGACGGATATCGATACCACCCGTGTGTCTTTCCACGCCGGGGATTTAGGGATCATCCTCACGGGTAATGATTGCATACACCACATCACGGATAAGTTGACTAAGGTATCGAACGATATCACCCTCCAATTGGAACGGGACTCGACAGTCAATCTGGAGATCCTTCGCCCGCTCCTCCCCGATATGTACCTCGAGGTACGGGCAGGACAGGACAATCCGATCTACAACTATCTCCAAACCTATTACGTAGATTTCAAGAGCATCGCCATGAACGCCTATACCTCACCGGAAACGGGTATACGCATGGATGCCTCCATTTACGATCTGGCACGGGATACGATGCAGATCGATACCATCCGGGCGGAGATGCACCAAGATTCGCTCGGATTACTCTATAGCGCCCAAGTGATCAAGAATAAATACAGGCAGCAACAACCTTTCAGCGCTGGGCTGGACGGGCAAATACGTTATGGCTTCGGCGACGCCCGCCTTTATTTCAAGGACGGGAAAGGCGAGACCGGCTTGTTGCTCGGAATCCGGGCCGATAAGATACAGAACGGGGTCAAGTTCCATCTCTTCCCTGATGACCCGATCATAGCGTTCCGCCCTTTCAAGCTGAACCCGGATAATTACGTCGTGGTACGCAGCATGAAGGATATCGAGGCGAACCTACGACTCAGCGGAGATAATAACGCCGCCCTCTGGATACACTCCCAAGCGGAAAGTGACGAGATGGAGGAAGTCCACGCCGAGTTGAACCAGATCGACCTTGGGGTTATCTCCAACGCGTTCAGTTATATCCCGCCGATGAAAGGTATATTGAACGCCGATTTCCAGTACGCTCCTTCCGACTCGGCCTTCATGGTCGTGGCGGATATGAACATTGATGATCTGTATTATGAGAACGAGCGGGTCGGCGAACTCATGTTCAACGCAGTCTATCTACCTTTAGAGCAGGGGAACCATCAAGTGGATATGCACCTTTTCCGGGACCGGAAAGAGGTGAGTGTCATTACCGCCTTATACCAGATGGGCGAGACCGACCATATCAGCGGTAATATCGAGTTCATGCACTTCCCCTTGGATATCGCCAACCCGTTCATCCCGGATGATATGGCGAAAATGGGCGGAGACCTCGATGGTACGCTCGCTATCAGCGGACAAAGCGATAAACCCATGGCCGAGGGATATCTGATTCTCGATACCGCCTCCGTTTATGTAGGCGCCGCAGGTTCTACCTTCCGTTTCGACGATAAGAAGATAGAGATAAAGAACAACCGGATCTTGTTCAACCAATATGGTATTTACGCATACAACAAGAATCCGTTTATCATCAACGGAGAAGTGGATTTCAACGATTTATCCCGCATGACCGCCAATCTTAAACTAACGGCGAATAACTTGCAACTGCTGAACGTTAAGAAAAACGAGGAAAGCCTTGTCTACGGAAAGCTGTTCGTCAACTTGAATTCTACCGTACGCGGGCCGTTGGATGCCTTGACCATGCGAGGGGACTTGCAGTTATTGGGCGGGACGAATATCACCTACGTGCTGAAAGACTCCCCGTTGACCGTGCAAGACCGTATGTCGGACATGGTAACCTTCACCTCTTTCACGGATACTTTACGTCGGCGCATGCCTCGCAAGCCCCCGTTGCCGATGGGAGGCATGGACATGTTGATGACGATCCACATCGATCCCGCCGTACAAGCGAACGTGGATTTAAGTCCCGACCAGTCCAACCATATCAATTTGGAAGGTGGCGGTGACCTTTCCTTCCAGTATACCCCGCAAGGCGATATGTTCTTGAACGGACGCTACACGCTGACGGGCGGAACCATCAAGTACTCCATCCCGGTCATCCCGCTGAAGGAGTTCAACGTACAGGAGGGTAGCTACGTGCAATGGACGGGCAACCCCATGGACCCGACCTTGAACCTTACGGCTACCGAGCGAGTCCGTACGTCCGTCACCCTAACCGGGCAATCATCGCCCCGCTTGGTAAATTTCGACGTAGGCATCGAACTGACCCAACAACTGGAGAACCTAGGGTTGCAATTTACCCTCACCGCCCCGGAAGACATGGCGATGCAGGAGGAACTGACCTCGAAAGGCCCGGAGGAACGGGCGAAGCTGGCTGTCAGCATGCTCGTGACCGGTATGTACCTCGGCGGCGGTGGCGGCAGCGGCAAGGTGAACATGAATATGGGAGACGCCTTGACCAGCTTCTTGCAAAGCGAGATCAACAACATCGCCGGAAGCGCCTTGAAGTCCGTGGATATCAGCTTCGGCATGGAGACGTACGACGATAATGGCGACGCCGGAGGTGGTACCCGTACCGACTACTCCTTCCGCTTCGCCAAGCGATTCTATAATGACCGTATCCGTGTGGTTCTAGGCGGCCGTATCTCTACCGGCGAGAACATTAACAATGGACAGGCGCAGCCGTTCATCGATAACGTATCCGTAGAATATCGGTTAGACAGCAGTGGCTCCCGTTACGTCAAACTTTTCCACGATAAGAACTACGAGAGCCTGCTGGAAGGCGAGATCACGGAGACCGGAGCCGGTATCGTGCTCCGCAAGAAAATGATGCATCTCAGGGAGCTATTCAACTTCAAGAAAACGAAAGTGAAACCAGTGAAAGAGGAAACAGAAAAGGAATGAATATGAAAAACGTTTTAATATATTTTAGGAAGGATGCCCTCCTAGAGCAGGGAAACATGCCTTCCCAGAGCAGGGAAACATGCCTTCCCAAAGCAGGGAAGGATACTTCCCCAGGGCGAGGGGGGGTGTCTACCCAAAGAGCGATCCTATCGTCGCTGGCGCTACTCGGGCTGCTGGCCTTCTTACTCACCTCTTGCTCCACCACGAAGAACCTTCCCGAGGGAGCGGTCCTATATACCGGTATCAAGAAAATAGAGGTGAAGAACGAGGATAAGACCAAACCCGGCGAAGCCGCCTTGGAAGAGGTCGAGGCCGCCCTAGCCTATCCCCCCAACAACGCCTTGCTGGGAAGCTCCTCGATCCGGGTGCCCTTCCCCTTCGGCCTGTGGGTCTACAACGCTTTCGTGAACAAGAAAGGGAAGGTCGGCAAGTGGATCTTCAACAAGCTGGCGTCGAAACCGGTGCTGATCACCACCGTGAACCCGGAAGTCCGTGTCAAGGTAGCCCGGAACCTATTGAACGAATACGGTTATTTCAATGGAGAGACCTCTTTCGAGGTCGTACCCGATCCCAAGAATCCCCGGAAGGCGAAGCTGGAATATAGCGTCACCATGAACGATCCGTATACGCTAGACAGCATCCAATACGTCCATATCCGTCACCGTGCCGACTCATTGATCGATGCCACGATCGGCGATCGTATCCTCCACAAAGGAGAGAATTTCAATGTCGTCCAGTTGCAAGCCGAGCGGGAACGCATCTCGTCCTTGCTCCGTAACAACGGCTATTACTATTTCCGTCCCGATTTCATCACCTATCAAGCGGATACCTTGTTGAACCCCGGGAAAGTGGCCTTACGGGTGGCCCCGAAGGAAAGCCTGCCCCCCTCGGCCCTCCGCCCTTGGAAGCTCGGGGATATATCCGTCTGGCTAAACGGTTACCAGAATGAGACTCCCACGGACTCGATCCGCTATAAGGACCTTACGATCCATTATGAGGGCAAGCTAAGGGTTCGCCCCTCGGTCATTTACAACCGTTTATATTTCAAGCCGGGGGAACTTTACAACCAGCGGGCGCAGGAACGGACGCAAACCGCCCTGTCCCGCTTGGGTATCTTCCGTTATGCCGAGTTGCAATATGCCCCCCGCGATACCATGCGCCGCCAAGATACGCTGGATCTGCGGATCAATACGGTCTACGATCTTCCGCTGGACGGCGAGCTGGAGTTGAACGTCACCGCCAAGAGCAACGACCAAGTGGGTCCGGGCGCCATTTTCAGCGTGACCAAACGGAATGTCTTCGGAGGGGGCGAGACCTTCGGCGTGAAACTCCGCGGCTCTTACGAATGGCAGACCGGCAACAAGCTGGATGGCAGCAACTCCAAGATCAACAGTTATGAGTTAGGCTTGACTACCACGCTGACTTTCCCACGGGTATTGTTCCCTACATTCAGCAAACGGGACATGAATTTCCCGGCCAGCACCACCTTCCGCCTCTATGCGGACCAGATGAACCGGGCCCGTTTCTTCAAGTTGCTGGCATTCGGTGGTGACGCCTCGTATGAGTTCCAGCCTACCGCCACGTCTCATCATTCCATCACCCCTTTCAAGCTGACGTTCAACTTGCTCCAGCATACCACGCATGAGTTCGACAGCATTACCAACGTGAACAAGGCCCTAAAGAAGAGTTTGCAAAATCAATTCATCCCGGCCATGAACTATACCTATACCTATGATGATTCCCCGATTACCAGTCGCCGGAACCATCTTTGGTGGCAGGCATCCGTTACCCAAGCGGGCCTTGTCTTGGATGGGATTTATGCGTTAGCCGGGAAGAAGTTCAATCAAGAGGATAAGGAACTGCTCGGCAACCCCTTCGCCCAATTCATCAAGGGAACCGCCGAGATACGTTATAATTACGCCCTCGGGCATAAGCAATATCTCGTAGGCCGATTAATGGCCGGCGCTATTTATAGTTACGGCAACGCCCGTACCTCCCCTTATAACGAGCAATTCTACATCGGCGGAGCGAATAGCATCCGTGCCTTTACGATCCGCAGCATCGGTCCCGGACGCTACTACCAGAACAGCGACAACAATAAATACGCTTACATCGACCGTACGGGTGATCTTAAATTCGAGGCCAATCTCGAATACCGCTTCCCGATCCTTGGCGACCTCCACGGGGCTACCTTCCTCGACAGCGGCAACATCTGGTTGATCCGAAACGATCCGGATCGTCCCGGCGGACAACTGAAATGGGGTAGCTTCCTCAAGGATCTAGCCTTGGGAACCGGCTTCGGCCTGCGTTACGACCTCACCTTTATCGTCATCCGTTTCGACGTGGGTATCGGCCTGCACCTCCCTTACGATACCGGAAAGAAAGGCTATTACAATATCCCGAAATTCAAGGACGGCATGGGTTACCATTTCGCTATCGGATACCCCTTCTAGCTGTTCCATTCCTAGGATTCTGTGGTCTTATCCAAGGTATTTCATTTTCAATAGGTCAACCCTAATTGGAAATGAGATACTTTTGCGCTCTCATTTTAATAACAAACAGATTAATTAACGAACAGAATCATGAAGAAGATTTTTTACTTAATGTTGGTAGCCCTTACTATGGGTATGTTCACCGCTTGCGATGACAATGATGAGAATACCCCTCAAATCAACAACCCGGAACCCAAGGAACAATGGGGCAAGACGCTCCGGGGCGACAATCAAACCCTACTGGCCTTTCCTGATATCTATGCCGATTATTGGGAATACACCTATTCTTACAAAGATAATCCAAACATCGGCCTCCGTCTGACCGGAAAGTACCCGAAGTCACGCTTCTTTAACTTCACGGTTTATAACGACGAGACCCAGATAGACGTATCCAGCATCGAGGACGTAAATATCCAACCCGACGACAGCTCTATCAACCCCTACGTAAAGGAGACAGACGATTACGCATCAAATGGCTATACGATCTATATCATTCCAGCTAACACACCGGCTAGCGCACGTGCTTCGATGAAGAACATATGCGAGTTTCCGGAAGATGTCAATATGGTCTCCATTTTCATGCGTCTTTACTTGGCGAAACAATATAGCGGCGATGAGTATGGCGGCGTGGACATGCCTGCTATCCAAGCTTTCAATGTGACTACAGGTGAGGAAGTGGATTTCCCGAAGCGTGAGGTCTGCAACATCCACGAATCGTTGAACTTGCCGCCGATGGATTTCTCCACCGACCTGCCGCAACTCCCGTTCATGCGTGCCCCGCTGAGCCTAATGTACCCGAACAGCCCGGCAGAATACCTATTCGCCCGCATCAAACTGAACGAAGGGGAGGTAGCTACTTTCCGTTTCATCCCTCCTACGGCTCCTAAAAGCGTAAGCGAATACGCCACCGCCGATGTACGATACTGGTCCATATGCCTTGGGTCAGCCGAGACCTACTCGTATGCCTCTATTTACGACAAAGAAATGCCTAAAGTGGACAAGGAAGGTTTCGTAACCTTTATCATAGCAGACGCCAACTCCGCCAAACTACCCGATCTCCAAGCGAAAGCAGAAGCCAACGACGGTACATATATCCTGACTTGGAACCGTAAGGAGCAAGGAGATGGAATCCTTGCCTTATACCGCAACATGGTGATCAACGAGAATTATCCACATTCCATGCGCAAGCTGATGGAGTCCGTTCCTCTAGCGGCCGCCGGCGGCGATATGAGCGGTTTCAATCCGATGAAGATGATCGCCATGCTCGCTATGGGCAACTGGGGCCCTCAAGGCTATAAATTCAGCGAAGATGATTTCTTGAGCGATAGCTTCAATTACGCCAATATCCGAAAAATGAAATAAACCGATAGACATATCGTATTTTCAAGTCCCCTCGTATCCGGTCTGAACCGGGACAAGGGGACTTCATTTTCACACTCTTATCATAAACCATGGAATTTAGATTCCTTATAGACGGGCGGTAATATAATCAATGATCTGCAGACAAAGGCTCGTAGTCTGCTCGTTCACATCCAATTCCGGATTCAGCTCTACCAGATCCATCGATTTAATCAAGTTTGTCGATAGCATATGATCCACGAAGTTATTAAACTCATCCGGCATCAGTCCCTCACACACACGGGTTCCCGTGCCCGGGGCGAAACGGGGGTCTATGCTATCCACGTCTATGCTGAAATGCACGTTGCGGATCTTCCGTTCCTTCAATTTCCGCTTGATGTCCTCCGCAACGAAGCCGATACCTTTCAGATGGATCGTCTCCATCGTATAGACACTCAGCTTCTCCCGCTCGATCAAATCCCACTCGCCTTCATCCAGACTGCGGGTCCCGACCAAGAATACGTTCTGCGGGTTCACCTTGTTCCCGGGTGCGTAGACATTCACCAGCTCCTCGCTTCCCATCCCCATCAATGCGCTAAGAGGCATCCCGTGGATATTACCACTGGGTGACGTCTCGCTGGTATTGATATCCCCATGAGCGTCCAGCCAGATAATGCCGAAATCATCATAACATTTGCCCACGCCCGAGGCACTTCCCAAGCCCAGCGAATGATCCCCACCGATTACCAAGGGGAAAGCGCCGCCTCTCAAGGTATCATAAACCAACTCCGCCAAGTTGTTATTCACCTCTACGATGGCATCCAAGTATTTCATGCTGTTTCCCCGGGCGAATTTATCTGCCTCGCTAACCGGAGGCACATATAAGTTACCCAGATCGAAAGCACGATGCCCGTTTCCCCGTATCAACTTCATCAATCCCCGTTCCCGGAGGTGATTCGGGGCACGCTCTACGCCCTCCCGATCACATCCCAAGTTCAAGGGAACGCCTATTACATTTATTTTCATACCTTAGAATTTAGCAAATGTATCTCGTATGATACCAATAGCTTCCATCATTTGCTCCTCAGTAATCACCAAAGGAGGCGTGAAGCGGATGATATGATCGTGGGTAGGCTTAGCTATCAAGCCATTTTCCTTCAACGCCAGACAGATATCCCAAGCCGTCTTCCCATCCTTGGGTTCCGTCACGACAGCGTTCAGCAAGCCTTTACCCCGTACTTTCTTAATCATCGGATTATCGATCTTCTCGATCTCGCTACGGAACAATTCACCCATCTTGAAAGCGTTCTCCGAGAGACACTCGTCGCGTACCACCTCCAAGGCGGCGATAGCTACCTTCGCCGCCAATGGATTGCCCCCGTAGGTAGAACCGTGCTCTCCCGGAGCGATCGTTAGCATGATCTCATCATCCGCCAATACCGCCGAGACCGGACTGACCCCACCCGACAAGGCCTTTCCCAAGATCAAGATATCCGGGCGAATCCCCTCGTAATCGCAAGCCAATAGCTTACCGGTACGACCGATACCTGTCTGTATCTCATCCGCGATAAACAACACATTATGCTGATGGCAAAGATCATAGCAAGCCCGCAGATAACCATCGTCGGGCACCACGACCCCGGCCTCACCTTGGATCGGTTCCACCAAGAAGCCTACTACATCGGGATCTTTCAAGGCCTCGGCCAACGCATCTACATGATTATAGGGTATCTTTATAAACCCGGGCGTATAAGGACCGAAATCGGCGTAGGAACTAGGGTCGGTACTCATAGAGATAATCGTGATCGTACGTCCGTGGAAATTCTCGCTACAAACCACGATCTTCGCACGTTCCGGGGCAACCCCTTTCCGACGATATCCCCACCGACGGCAAAGCTTCAAGGCCGTCTCCACCGCCTCGGCCCCCGTATTCATCGGCAAGAGCTTGTCATATCCGAAGAACTTACAGGTAAATTCCATGTACTCACCCAGTATATCCGCATGAAAGGCACGGGATACGAGCGTAAGCTTCTCCGCCTGCTCCATCAGGGCCTTCACGATCTTAGGATGACAATGTCCTTGGCTCAAGGCAGAATAGCCGGACAAGAAATCAAAATAACGTTTTCCTTCCACGTCCCACACGAACACGCCTTCGCCTCTTCTGAGAACGACCGGCAGGGGATGATAGTTGTGGGCACCATACTTCTCCTCTCTGGTAATGTAATCTTCCGGTTTCATACTATAATTGAGTTTAAATGACTGTCATATTGTAAGCGTTTACATCGGGATAGCTCAAAGATAAGCATTTGCGGCTAACCAATTGATTACGGGTATGTATGTTAAGAAACATATCCACAAAAAAGAAGGGATGCCCTGCTCTCTTCAAGGAGAAACAAGGGCATCCCTCGCACATTAGACAAACAACGCTTAGTTCCGTATCCGTACCTTATAGGTCTGGTCGGCTATCCGGACAAGATAGACTCCCGCGGGAAGGGCGTATCTCGTCTCGCCGGGAACGACCGCGAACCGGGCACGACTGGCACCCGACAGGCCGACAACCCATGCCTCAGCCGGACGATCCGCACGGATATGGAGAGCGTTGGCAGAGGTCCAAACCGCCATGCCTCCCTCTACCGAGGCGTTCGATGTCGGGGTATCCGGCGTATCCGGGGTGTCCGGATTGTCGGGATAACCGGGATCCACTGGCCCAGATTTGGGCGTATAGCTTACCACGAACGGGCTGAAGCTGGCAACGGAGATCTCCATATAGTTCTCCTTCAATATCAAGTTGCCCTTAGCCTCGGAATACACGTCTACCTCGCCGTCCGAGCGGAGGTGGATAATCACGATATCATGTTGGGTTTTATTTACGCCTTCCGGATACGGGATACGTACCGTCACGATATCGGAGGGTTGCACAGGGGTTACGGCGGTCGTGGTCGTCTCATTGTCGCTGGAAATCTTGGTCGTCACCTTAACCAAGGTCACTTCCATCACGATCTTCGGGGCATCAGGAGCGATACCCGCATCTTGGGCGGCAGCTTCCGATTTCTCTTCAATCTCCGCCTTTTTCTCTGGGTCTTCTATATCTTCCTTCACCAAGCGGAGGCTGGAGAGTTCCGTATCCGATGGCAGGGATACGGCATCGGGGATGATCACGATCGGCTTATCATCCTCCGGAATATTCGTTTCCCCCTGCCCTTCCTTTTCCTTGGGAACGGCCGGCGTACCGATCGTAGCGATCTCTTCCGGGGTTACGGTAGATTCCGGCTCAAAGGTAGCGGTTATCGTCTTGCTGGAGCTGGTACCGATATTAACCGTCTCAGCTGTCAGCGAGGAACCATCCACGCTGTATTCTTTGAAATCGTAATTTGGCAAGGCTGTATATGCCAAGTTTAACTCGATATTCTGGGGTACGGCATCGCCGGATTTCACGACCATTTCCTTACCCTCTTTTTCATAGGAAACGGAGATCGTGCCGCCTGCCGACTGTTCGATCGTGACGTAACATACCGGCTGGGGAGCTACCTCAAATTCCACCTCATACGTGCGCTTGGTCTGTCCATCCTCGGCGGTAACGACCAAGGTGGCGGTCGATCCATTCGGTACGGTAGCCGTGAACGATCCTGTCGGTTGTACGGTAACTGACGATCCATTCACGAGCAATTTAGCCTTCGTATCGGCCAGCTGGCCGGATAAGGTAAGGGTAGCCGATGGCGAGGTCGTGCTTGGGAGCGTCACCGCATACTCTATCGTAGAGGCGAGGAAGCCGGGGATCGGGATCTCCGCCTCAGTTCCTACCTGATACGAGAGGGAACTCAAACGGGCTTCCGAGGACTTAGCCTTGGGGATCTCCTCAAATTCCACCTCAACCTGCACCTCGTCGTAGGACGGCATCAAGAAGTAGGTCGTGCCATCGGCCTTTTTCTGCAACAGGACAGTCTTGGCTTCACTTCCGTCCTTACTTCCGGAGACCTTCAAGGAGCCGAATACCATTTGGTAGCCCGTGGCGGGGGCGACGGCAACCGTCACCTCCGTGCCGGAAATAAGCTCGGCACCGGAGGTAAGCGGGGTACCGGTGACACTCAAGGCCAGCGTACCCTGCTCGGGATTGGTGACGATGTAGACAGGGTGCGGGATCTTCTCGTACCGCACCTCTACCGTGACCGCATAGTCCGGCACGGTGAAGGTGTAGATGTTATAGCTGCCGGAGAGCGGCGTAACCTCCACCGTAGTGGCGGGCACATCCGTACGGTAGACCTTCGGGCTGTCGGAAACCATCCGGTAGTCGGGGTCGGGTTCGACGGCAACCGTCACCTGCGTGCCGGGAATAAACTTGTCACCGGAGGCAAGGGGGATAGCGTCGGCAGCTAAGTCCAGCTTACCGTGCTCGGGGGCGGTGAAAGAGATGGCGTAGGGGATCTTCACGTACTGCACCTCTACCGTGATCCCCGCGATCTGGAAGCCATCGGGCATCGTGAAGGTGTAGGTGTTAGCGCTACCCTCAACCGGTTTTACCTCTACTTCATAGATGTTTGAATCCGTGACGCGGGCCTTCGGGTAGCCGGAAGCCATTTGGTAGCCGGCGGCGGGAACGGCGGTAATCGTCACCACCGTGCCGGGGGCGAGCTTGGCACCGGAGGTTAGCTCGTTACCGTTGGCTTTCAAGGCCAGCGTACCGTGCTCGGGGGCGGCGAAGGTGACGGGGCGCGGGATCTTCTCATACTGCGCCTCTACCGTGACCGGATAGCCGGGCATGGTGAAGGTGTAGGTGTTATCGGTGGCGGCGGGCGTAACCGTCACCGTAGTGCCGGACGCATCCGTGCGGTAGGCCTTCGGGTAGCCGGAAACCATTTGGTAGCCGGCGGCGGGGGAGACGGTGATCGTCACCTGCTTGCCGGGAATAAGCTCGGCACCGGTGGTTAGCTTGGTACCGGTGGTATCCAAGGCCAGCGTACCGTTCTCGGGGGTGGCGAAGGTGACGGCGTACGGGATCTTCTCGTACCGCGCCTCTACCGTGGCCGGGTAGTCGGGCATGATGAAGGTGTAGGTGTTATCGCTGCTGAAGAGCTTCACCGAAGTGGCGGGCGCATCCGTACGGTAGGCCTTCGGGTAGCCGGAAGCCATTCGGTAGCCGGCGGCGGGGGCGGTCGTGAGCGTCACCTGCGTGCCGGCATGCAAGGTTGTCGGAGAAGCAGGGAGCGTCGTGCCGTTCGTCGAGAGCGAGAAGGAGGCAGAGTGCTCCGGAACCGTATAGTTCAGCGTGAAAGGAAGGGTGGGAAAGTCGGGACGGGCCTTCGTCTCGATCCCTTCCTGCGCCCGGGCGGTCATTGAGAAGACCGCCAGCAGGCATACGAGCCATAAACTAATATATCGTTTCATATCAAAGCGCTATTTTATAAGTGATGTTATTGATTCGAACCATGTAAATACCGGAAGGCAAGGCCAAGCGGGTATCGCCGGGGGCGATAGAGGCGGCGTAGACGACACGTCCGTCGGAGCGTACCACGGTAAGTGCGGCGGCTTCCCCGGAGTAGACGTGCAGCGCCCCGTCGGTGGCCCAGACACGGAGGGCGGCGGTAGCGGCGACGATCTCGTTGGCGGTCACCACGGAACCATCGGCGGCGCCCACGCTACGAAGCCGCGAGCGGGTGACGGCATTGGCGGTGATGTACGCCTCGAAAGGCTTCAGCGTATAGGCCGACTCGTGGAGGTCGAAGCGGGTACCCTCGGCGTTGAGCACGTAGATACCGCTGAGCGTGAGGTTGGCGAGGTTCGGGTTCGCTTGGAAGAGGAACACGCCGTTCGCGAGGGCATCGCCTAAAGTGACCGAAGTCGTGGCCGGTATCTCGATCGGCGAGCCGGCGGAAGCGGTGGCGGTGAAGGCTACCTTCGTATCGGTTGCCTCGGCGGCAAGCAGGTAGGGGCTATCGGCGGCAAGGTCGGCGGCTTTCGTGCCGGCGGCGGTCGTGCCGGGGAAGTCCTTCCAACCTTGGGAGGCGGCACCCGTACCGGTGTAGCCGGTGGCGGCGTAAAGGATTTGGTTTCCGGCATCCCCCACGGAGGCTTTCAAGGCGACCGGGCTACCGAAGGCCGTCCATTGGTTACCCAGCGAGCGGGTGGTAGCGAAGGTATCGGACACCTTCAGCGCCTTCGTCGTCACGACCTGCGCGCCTTCCTCCAGAGTCAGGTTGAGGACGGCGGCATTCTCGGCATCGACGGTAAGCACGCCGTTCGATTTGACGAGAACATCCTCATTCGCGCAGCCGGCCGTAGAGAAAGCCTTATCGCCGGAGATCTCGACCGTTTTCAAGTCGCCCACGCCCGTAAAGACCGCTACCGCGCCATCGGCTGCGGGAGCGGGGAAGCGCGTGATCGCCGTTTCTCCGCTATCAAGGCCTTTCTGCCGGGTACGGGCATCAGCGCTCGCTACCGCCCAGAGTTGGTAGGTCTTGCCGGCCGTAACGATCGCGGCTAAGGTCTTGTCGTAGCGCATTGCATCGATGGACTGGGATGAGCCGTCAAGCGGCGCAAAGGCTATTTTAGCGCCAGACTGTCCCGCCTCAGCCGCGAACCGACATTCCATCCAAGCGTTGGTAAGGGTGCCGGTATTATGGATAGCGGTATGGGCGCAATGGAAAATGGCAGGGGTCTTGCCCGGATCAAGCACGCTGAAGGTGCCGGAGTTATCGAGGCAGTAATCCGTCTCGGACGAGCCGGTGTTTTCGATACGGAAGTCGCCCGACAGCCTCAAGGTACCTTTATTGATCAAGGTAGAGGCACCGGATGCGCTGAGCTTCGGATCGGCATCCGACGCAATTGTCAGATCGCAACCTTCGCTGACGGTCAAGGCAGCGCCGCCGGTCGCATTGATTGTCACTCGCTCGAACGTCAGCGTCGGGTTGCCGGTGACGGTGGCGACCATGAGCTTGTTGGAGGATTCGGACGAAGCATCCATCTTGATCGTGCCGTTGAAGCGGGCCGGCGTTCCGCTTTCTCCCTTTGTATAGCTCCATTTCTTGTCGGAGCAAGAGAGGGTGATGAGATCGGTGTCTCCGGTAGGCAAAGACAGCGGCTCAAGGGAAGCCAGATAGGTGGAAGAGGTCAAGTTGTCGGGCTGGCCGGGAATGAAAGAACCTTCCTCGTAAGTGGTCGGCAGTCCGTCGGCATTATAGTTGGTGATGACTTTCAGTAGCGGGAGCTTGCCGCTCGAGGTGGTGCCGATGGCGGTGAAGGCTTTATCACTTTCGGAGCCTGTCCAACCGGCGATATCAGTGGCGACCTCGTCGAGGTAGGTGTTGGCACCGTTTATCGCGTCGGCGGCGATGTTATCGGTGGGGGCTGCTGCCGTAGTTCCCACCGTCAGCAGGATCTTGGTGCTGGCGTAGTTGTTGGAAAGGGTAGCATTATTATTATTTCCGGCAATACGACCGGCATGTTTTTCAGAGGTGTTTATGGTAGCTTTCACGCCTCCGGTATTTAAGGCGAGGCAATCCTCTACGGTAATTTTACCGTTCCAAATCCACCCGATGATACCGCCTGCATAAGCATAGTAGGTAGGGTAGCTACTGCTGCTTGATGATTCAGCGGAAACAGAGCCCGTGGCAAAACAAGATTTAATAACCACATGTTGAGCACCTCCGACAATACCGCCGGAAGTACATGTCGTGGCTGTTTTAGCGGTTATATCCCCTGTTGAATAGCAGTACGATATATGACTCGGATTACTGCTACTACCATTAGGATCACTGTCGCCTACGATACCGCCCGCATAGGCGGTATTAGTATTACCAGTAGCACTGACATCGCCCGTGTTGAAGCAGGAAGCAATAGAAGATTTGACACTTACCCCTACGATTCCAGCCCCCATAACCGTTGATCCACTGACAGTGATAGCTCCACTGTTTGAACAAGCGCTTAGCACCGAGTTTTCCTCTATCATACCGGCAAATCCACCGACATTTCCAGCCTTGCCAGACACAGAGAAACTGACCGCACATTTATTATGGCAATTGATGATTTTTCCACTCTTCACCCAGCCTGCGACACTGCCAAGATAGTAGTTATCGCCTGCGCCTGAATCAGTGGAAGTGGAAGTCTTCAAATTAATTGCTGGGGAAGTTCCTTCATCTGCCATCGTCAGATCCTGCACGGTCGCTCCATACAGATAGCCAAAAAGACCGATATAGTTTACCGAAGTTGATTCGATCGTCATTCCAGTAATGCTCTTGCCATTCCCGTCGAAGGTGCCTTGAAAGCTTTTACCGGAAGTCCCTATCGGTACCCAATTATTCTTGAAATCAGCGGCGACGCCCTTGGTAGGCGTAGCCAGCGAGATATCGTTGGCAAGCTTAACCGTGCAGTCCTTAAAGCCTGCATTGGCAGGATAGTAAGCATCACCGGTATTGGTGATATTGGTGGTAGTATTGGCGGTTGTCTTCCCATTATTCGTCACCCAAGCGATCCACGCGAGGCCGCGGGGGGTCTTGACGGTGTAGGTGTTTGCGTCAACGGAGACATCGACGCCATCCGGGCCGACATGGGCTGTCTGACCGTAGTCGGACCAGTCGCCAGGAAATTGCATTCCTTCGAAGACGAATAACTTCTTTTCCGTCGCCGTAAAGACGGTTGTTTTATTCTTATCCATGAGTAGATTACCGTCTAGCCAAATGGTGTAGCCGGTGCCCTTCACGACGTTGATAGCGAAACTCTTATTTTTATCGTTGGTGGTGAATTTGATAGCGGGATTAAGCGAGTTGCCGTTGGCATCTTTTATTTCCAGCGTCTTGTCGCTCCCCAGAGCAGAGTCAAACCTCCATTCGAGGAAGGGGGAATGCACATTACTGTTAAGAATTGCTTTTTCTCCTCCAGAAGCCGTTATTTTCGCATCTTCGGCCGCAGATAAAGAAGCGCTATTCCCTAGCGACACGGCAAATCCCTTATCCGCTACGATATCTATTTTGCCTTTGAGGAAGACGTCTACTGAATGACCAGTAGAGGACAAATATATTCCATCTAAATCTCCTTTCCCAAGGATATTCAATCCGGCAGCTCCACCATCCAGAAGCAGGTCGCACCCATTGTTGTCATAGATTACTACTCCTTGGCATTTCAAGGTACTGGCAGAGCTGCCTGTCGCTTGGATGCAGAGCGGATTATTGTCCTTATCTACCATATTAAGCAATGAGTCGTTGGCAGTGGAAGCCAGATTTAGCCCGTTCAGTTGAAGGATCGGGTAGCTGTCAAGATCATTCTCATTGTCTATCTTTTTCTCGCTTTTGATATTGATCGACCCATGCTTCCAGTCATTGTTCGTGCCCGTCAGCGTACCGGAGAACTCGGTGTCGGTGCCATTCGTCCCGACCTTGTAAAACCAAGCGTAATCGGTCGAGCCGGCGGTTTTCAGTTTATAGGTGAGGGTTAGTTTATCGGTAATACTAGTACTAGACACGTCAAGCGGCTGTGTCTGCGCTTGCGCTCCTGCCATTGCCGGCCCCCAGAGGGCCAGCGCCAGGATACAGAACATCCGCGCGGCAGCCCGGAGGGAGAGCCGCGCGGATATCTTTCTGGAAAGATAAAATTCGTTCATATGAATTCGTTTTTAAGTGTTTCAAAATTTGTCCGGATCAGATCTCATCCGGGCTTTCGCTATCGCCGCCGGGGTTCTCGGGGTCGGGCGTAGGGTCGGGCGTGGGATAAGGCTTGTCGTCGGGCTTGGAGGGGCTGGTGGGGCCTCCCTTGGCGGCGATGAGGTTCTTATACTTGCGGAAGATCTGGTTCACGGTGTCGATGAAGGCGTTGATGGCCTCGGTAGGCTCGAGCACGGCATAGGCGTTGACACGCTGGATGATGAGGTCGAGGGTCTCGTCGGTCGCCTTGCGGGCCTTGGTGGTATCGGTCTTCACGCGGGCGGCATACTCGTCGGTGCGTGTGATGTCGAGAGCCTTGTAGGCATCGTTCAAGGTTTTCAACTGGGCGACGTAGGTGTCGAGGCGGAGGGTCTTGAGGGCTTCCGCCACGTCGGCCTTGGCGAGGTCGAGCAGCAGGCCGTCGATCAGGGCGGTCTCCTCGGCGTAGGCCTTGGCGTAGATCTTGTCGTAGGCCCGCAGCACGCTGTCCACCAGCAAGGCGGGGGCTCGCAGGGTCTCGTCGGGGCATACCTTATAGGAGCCGTTCATGGAGTAGATGAATTGGAGGATCTTGTCCCGCTCCTCGTCTTTCGCCTCCATCTGGGCGGTGGACGCGCTCTTGGTGACGCGGTTCACGCACTCCGCCTCCCGGTCGAGGCATTCCTTGTAGCCCGGCGCGAGGGCCTCCAGATGGAGGGCGGTCACGGTCGTATCCAAGATACGGGCGTAGATCTCGTTGTTCATGCTCATGTGGCCGGCGTTGGTCAGCGCGGTCTTCGCTACCGATCCGATTTGTTTCGCTAAACTCATACTGTTTGTTGTTTTTTCGTTAATACTTTCCTCTTGTCCGCAGACGTAAGGTATCTTATAGACCTAGGGCAAGCCCTAGGGTAATCAGTGATTTTTCTCTCGAGCGGCGCCTACGGCCGTCGGGATCGCTCCCGAGGCCTCGGAAAGGGCCGCTACGGTCGTCGGCATCGCTCCCGAGGCCTCGGGAGGGATCGCTACGGCTGTCGGCATCGCTCCGGAGGCCTCGGGAGGGATCGCTACGGTCGTCGGCATCACTCCGGAGGCCTCGGGAGGGATCGCTACGGCCGTGGGGATCGTTTCCGAGGCGTTTCGCTAGTCCGTCGCCTTCGTGAAGCGGATGGGCCATTCCAAGTCCTTGGTGGTGTAGACCGGGAAGATCCATTGCTTATGGTTGGTCGCCTTGTTCCGGCCGAACCAGCTGTCGCCCTCGTTGAGGTCGTCCTCCTGGTCTACCCCGAAGCGGTAGGGCGGGTTATCCGCCTTCGACTTATACTCCACGCTTCCCCAATAGGCCGGGAATTGCGTGTCGATGGAGTAAGGGAGCGTCATGTCGGTACCGGGCGAGGTGGCGATGACGTAATACTTATCGTCGCTCTTCCCCTTGCGGGCGATGCCGACGCCGGTGATGGGCTGTGTATGGCTATCGTCGGACGTGAAGCACAAGGAGACGTAATGGTTATCGATTGCGTCCCATTCCATGCCCGACTGGGCGTCCTGTCCGCGCGGCTCGAAACCGTGCTGGCGGGCGTCGTCCTCCTTCATGAAGCGCATGTGGTAGATAGGCCGGCACTCGCCCTCGAAATCGAAGGCCACCCACCAGAGCTGGTCGGCGTAATCCCCCACGTCGAGGTATTGGTGGGCCGAGGTGTCGAGCATCTTGCCGATCTGCGACTTGTCCGGCCCCTTGGTGTTGAGCACCAGCGGGCTGTAGATTCGCTTCTTGCCGTCCGGCCCGGTGAAGACGCGTTGTCCGGCGGGATCCCCGTGATCGTCCTTGCCGGTACGCATCATGAAGTCGGCCACGATCAGCTTCGGTTCCTTCTCCAGCTTCGAATGCTCCTCCACGTAGGCGTTCAGGTGCTCCTTCAGCGCGTTTTTCCGCGCGGAGTCCTTCGTCAGGTAATAGAGAGGGATCATGAAGCAGTTGGTGGAATCGCCCTTCGGCCCGTAGCGCACGAGGTGGAGGTTGCTGTTCTCGTCGGCGATGGAGTTGTCCCAGCTCTCGAAGTCCACGGAGGCGTTTCCGCCGGTGATGATCATGATGCTCTCCTCGGACATATGCTCGTTCAGCTCCGACTTCGTATAGCCGCCCCCGGCGCCGATCTTTCCGCCGTGCGTGCCCATCACGCGGTAGTAGGTCTGGAGCCAGTTCTCGTTCTCTCCCGCCGGCGAGGCCGACTTGGCGGAAAGCTCCGCCTCGGCGGCGAGCACCGTCTCGTCGTAATACATGTTCTCCTTCCGGCTATAGATATAGGTATAGCTCCCGCCGAAGACACCGCCCACCAGCACGTGGGTGCCGTAGGTGTCGTATAGGTCGTAGATGCCCTCCTTGGTGTTGGGGTATCGCTTGTAGAGGTCGTCATGGCTCACGTTCAGCAAGAACTGGGCGGTCGCGGTGAGGTAGGGCAGGAAGACGTCGGGATCGTTGTCGGTGGTATAGATGGCGGTGGCCATGTGCAGCTCCACCATCGGCTTGACATGCACGTCCACGTGATACTCGAAGCGGTTGGACGAGGTCCGGTTATGCTGGAACCGCTCGTTGAAGGAGCCGGAGAAGAGTTTCGACCTCGTAGGCGTGGGAGCGCCTTGGTTCGTGAAGCCGAGGCCGCTCACCGAGATGCCGAGCTCCTGCCACATGTTGTCCACCAGCTCCTCGTAGTCCACGCCGGAGCGTTCCCGTCCCCACGACTCGGATTGGGGGGTCTTCACGAAGGCCTTCGTGCCGTATATCAGGTCGAAATCGAGGAAAGGCTCCTTGGGGGCGGCGAAGATATCGCCCGACGCGTTCACCGTCTTGCCCACGTTGTGCATATAGCTCGGGGCGTCATCCGCCACGGAGCTTTCCAGCTTGGGCTGCGACACGAGGAAGAGCGTGTCCGTCGCCGCCTCCCCCGACTTGCTGGCGATCCCCCGCAGGGCGACCTTCTCGAGGAAAGGCTTCAGCTCCACCTCCTTCTTGAGGTTGAGCACGAGGAAGCGGCTCTCGGCCCCCTGCCTCATCTCCCAGTCGAAATACTTGCCGCTGAACTCGAAGTCGCGGATACGGTCATCGCGCACCGGGATGGCGATCTCGCCCTCCCACGGATGGATGATGAACAGCCGGTTGCCGCCCGACTCGTCGGAGAGGTTGAACTCCGCCACACGCTGGGGGACGTACACTTCCGTGTCGTCGTCGGAACATCCCGCGAGGAAAGCCGACGCTACCAGCGTCAAGACACCGAAAAACAATGATTCTCTTCTCATACTGATTTTTTTTAGATAAAGGTGTATACTCTATATTATAATGTAGGGAGTTCACCTCCCCATGACCCTATTCGATCGCCCGTACCCAATCGTCCATGCCCTTGGCGGCCTCCGGCGGCATCTTCTGTTTCAGCCGGTAGCGAGTGGTGTGCAAGCTTCCGATGGAGATAGACATCTTGTCGGCGATCTCCCGGTTGCTCAGGTTCATCTTGATCAGCATGCAAAGCGTCTCCTCCGCCGGCGTGATCCCCGGCACCCGCTCCCTAAGCGTCGGCAGGAAACCCGGATACGACGCCCGGAACGATCGGTGGAACGATCCGTTCCCTTTTCGCTCCGGATCGGCGGGAAGGCACGAGGCCAGCAGGTGCTCCTTCCGTATCGGGCACTCGGCGGCGTGACGCTCCAAGTGTTCCGACAGTACGTCGAATCGCTCGTCGATCCGCCGGCGCAGATGCTTCCACGCGAACACCCAGCAGCCCCCGCAGAGGAGGAGCGCCAGCATCCCGCACATCATCAAAATCCGTAAGTATGACCCTTCCATTACTACTTCGTTTTTGTTTCTCAAAGGAAACCATTCCTATCCTTATACGACGAATTCTTTTTTGAGCAATCCACTCAACAAGTCCTCAACAACGGCCTTATCCGTGCGAAATGCGATCATCAATTTAATTGACGCGCCGCTCGGGGCACCGGTGGTACGAACAAGTCAAAGGTACGCCGCCGGGCCTTCGGACGGATAAAAAACCAATAGATGATTCAATCGATTTACACCCCGAAACAGGCTATTTTACAAGAAAAACGGCGTATATTCGCGGGAAACCGAAAAATCATACGCAGATGAGAGACATCACGCATTTCCTGCTAGCCACCCTCCTCTCGCTAGCCACCCTCGCTTGCCGGCACGACACGCCTCCTACGGACGGCCCCCTCTCCCGGCAGCTCCAACCCGGTACCGAGGAGATACTCCGGCAGCTCAACGACCGCGACAACCGGGAGGAGGCCTTGCGCCTCGCCGACAGCCTCGCCGCTCTTCCCCCTTCCGACGACCCGTGGCTAGAGATCCGTATCGCCCAAGCGGTAGCCAACACGCTCTATAAATTCCGCCGCGACCCTTCGGACGCGATCCGTATGCAAGAAAGGGCCCTCGCCGTCTATCGCCTCCACCCCGATGCCGCCGACGATCCGGCCGACCTGCTCTCTACCCTCGGCCATTATTACCGCCGCAAGGGAATGCGGGAAAAAGAGGTGGAAGTCATACAGGAAGCCATGGACTGGTGCGTAGCCCACCCCGAGAAGCTCAACCGGGGCTTCGTCTACACCTTCGCCGACCTCTCCTCCACCTATAGCGACCTCGGATTGTACGACAAGGCTATGGAGGCCATCTCACGCTCCATCGACTACTCCCTCCAGTTGGATAGTTTTACCATCAGCGACCTCTACCGGATGAAAGCCGGGATTTTCTGGGAGCTGGAACAGCACGACTCTACCTTATATTACGCACGGCAGGCCTTAAAGAGAGGGGAGGAGATGAAAGAGAACGCCTATGTCCTCGCCGCCAAAAACATACTTTACAATTATTACTACGAATATGTGCCCGACTCTATCCCTGCCGCCCTCGAAGGGTACAAGGAATTGATAGAAGAGGAAGAAGCGATCTCCGCAGGGTATCAAGATCTTTTCAAATTCATGCTGGGGGCCTGCCTCGTACGCGACGGAAAGCCGGAAAAAGGCTTCCCCCTGATGGAAGAGGCCTACGCTCTCTACAAGAAATACGAGGCGAACGATATGATGGATTGGACCGGACGGCATTTGCTCAACCTTTACGCCGAACAGAAGAAGGGAGACAAGATGGCCGAGATCTACCCGGAATACAAGGAGATACACGACTCGTTGCAACTGGCGGAGAAGCAGCGGTACGCCATTGGTGCCAACGTACGCTACGAGACCGGACGGAAGGAGCAGGAGAATCGGGCCTTATCCGCCGAAGTGGCCTTGAAGGAACGTTCGCTCGTTTATACGCGTGTCATCCTGATCCTAGCCATTTGCCTGCTGACCGGGATCATTGTCTACGCACTCCAACGTCGCCGGCTTCACCAACGTGAGCGGGAGATCCAGCGTCAACGACTGGATAATCTCCTCGCTACCCAACAAGAACTGAACCGCCGCAATGAGCGACTGAGCGCCGAGCTGGAGCAAGCCGCCCATAACGAGGTGATCGACAGCGTACGCCAGAAGCTCAACCCCTCCTTGCTGAGCGGCGAGGACGAGTTGCGGTTCCGCCAATCCTTCGCCGCCCTGTACCCTCGCTTCCTGCCCGGCTTGCGTAAGGACTTCCCGGAACTGACCAAATCCGACGAACTGCTCTGCATGCTGATCTACCTGAAGCAGAGCACGGACGAGATCTCGTTGGCCTTGGGCATCTCCCGTCCCAGCGTCAACTCCGGACGCAGCCGTATCCGCAAGAAACTTGGATTGCAGAAAGAGGAATCCTTGGACGAATTCTTGCAAAAAAGATAATCCCTCCTTTCCGGCGGCTGCCACCCGAAGGTGGCATGCTCGCCGGAAAGAGGGGATCAAGGGCGGATCAAGTACGAACCGCTACGCATAGCCGATAAAGGCCGCTTATAAAGTTGTCAGATAATTTTTCAGCGGATTGGAGTACATCTCTAAGATCTTCTTACGTAAGAACGCCTCATCCTTGTTCGGAAGGACGATCTTATCCAATTGTCCTTGCAAGTATTCCTCGAATTGCTTCTTATCCTTCGGACCATAATGTTCTTGGAAACGACGAGTGCCGTTCAGTAAGTCATACGCCACGTAATTGCACGGATAGAAACGATAGTTCTTATAGATCTCCCGGTCGATAACGGACGCGATAGCGCTTACCAGCTCATTCTTCTCCATATCCTTGTCCAGTTTAGCCAAGGAATCATTGATCGGGGAAGTGATCGTGAAGTGGACACGACCCTTATTATTCAGGATACCCGTTTCCATGCTCAATAGATCATCCCGCTGACATTTCACGTAATCCGGATCATCCCGCTTCATCTGAAATTCTTTCGCCTTCAAAAAATCGCAAGGATCAAACTCGTAGGAGATAGCGACCGGCACGATATTCAAATCCATCAAATTCAACAACAGATTGTCCTTATCACCGCCGATACTCAACATCTTCAATACGCTACCCTGCGTACGATCGTCCGAGTCCTTGGCACGTCCCTCACGCTGGGCGATCCATACAGACTCGTTCACATTCTTGATCGCATGATGGATATAGGCGGAAAGCGTCTTGCTGACCTCCAACATCTGACGAACAGAAACGCCACGCTTCACGATAAAGCTGTTATTCAAACGCACCAACGTCTCGATCCACGGACGGATCAAAAGATTGTCGCCGATAGCGACCTGCGTCATACCATACCCCACATCATATAACATGACGTTCAAGAAGGAGGCATCCAATACGATATCCCTATGGTTCGAGATAAACGTACAGGCCGCCTTATCTTTCGGCAGACGGCTACGCCCTGAGATAGTAAGCGAGAAAGTAGTATTTTTCGCCACCGTCATTACAGCGTCATAGGCCAGAGTAGATTTAAACTCCTCCTTCGTCTTGCAAGCACGCATGGCAACTGAGAATTCCTCCCAATTCAAATTCGGCTTTATGTAACGTAAAGCCCGCTCGAAATCCTCATTGGCGACCAATTTTTCAATCGCGTCCTTCACCTCACTGTTGTTCAGCGGACGGATGTCGTCGAAATTAGGGGAAACTGTTTCTGTATCCATATCTATTCATTTTGTTTTTCTGTTTTTGAGTTCGTCTTCAATAATGTCTGTCATGACATCCTTTATATCCAATCCCGCCGCACGTACTTGCTGTGGGATAAAGCTGGTAGCCGTCATTCCCGGTGTCGTGTTTATTTCCAGTAAGACAGGCTCCCCGTCTGCCGGAATAATATAATCCACACGAATCAGTCCTTTGGCGCCCAATATATCGTAGATCCTTGATGTCTCGCGCTGTATCAACTCCGTCAACTCGGTGGAGATACGGGCCGGAGTGATCTCGTCCACCTGTCCGTTATACTTCGCGTCGAAATCGAAGAATTCGTTATCCGTAACCACCTCGGTCAAAGGAAAGACAACCTCTTTACCCTCCACCTTATAGCAACCGCATGTCACTTCCGTTCCATCGATAAAGCTCTCGAGAATCACCTCACGTCCTTCCCCAAACGCCTTAGCGATAGCGGGCTGGATAGCGGAGAGCTCTTTCACCTTCGTCACGCCGAAACTACTACCCCCATCGTTTGGTTTCACGAAAATAGGCAAACCCAAACGAGTCACGACTTCTTCGTCCGTAATAGTCTCTCCCTTGAATAAATGAATGGACGCGGCAATTTTTACACCAAAGTCTTTCAAGTAATGATTACATACGTATTTATTGAATGTCAAAGCGCTCACCAGCATCCCGCAAGACGAGTAAGGCATACCGATCATATCGAAATATCCTTGCAAACGTCCGTCCTCGCCCGGAGTACCATGTATCGTTATATAAGCGAAGTCAAAATGCCTCGTCACGCCATTCTCCTTGAAGCTAAAATCATTCTTATCAATTGGTGTATGTTCCCCGCTAGGAAGTATAACCGCCCACTCATCCCTCTTAACGATGGCAATATATAAATTATATTTGTCTTTATCAATAAAAGAGTAGATTCCGTCCGCACTTTTTAATGAAATAACGATCTCGGAGGAATCTCCCCCTGCTACGATAGCGATGTTCTTTTTCATTTTTACAATTCTTTAGTGTTCGCGTATACACGCCATCTGTCGATCAGCTGCTGCATATCGGAAGGAATCTCAGAATCGAAAAACATCTCCTCTCCCGTAGTAGGATGAACGAACCCCAACGTCTTAGCATGCAAGGCCTGACGTGGACAAATAGCGAAACAGTTTTGCACGAACTGTTTATATTTAGTAAAAGTTGTTCCTTTCAAGATATCATGTCCGCCATACCGCTCATCGTTGAAAAGCGTATGACCGATATATTTCATATGTACACGGATCTGGTGCGTGCGCCCCGTCTCCAGACGGCACTCCACCAAGCTCACGTAGCCCAAGCGTTCCAATACGGTGTAATGGGTGACGGCAGTCTTGCCTTGATCGCCTTCCGGGAAGACGGTCATTTGCATACGGTCACGAGGATCACGACCGATATTTCCCTCGATACGCCCCTCATCCTCTTGAACGATGCCCCATACCAAGGCACGGTATTTACGTTTGGTTGTCTTGTTGAAGAACTGCAGGCTTAGGTTACTCTTGGCCTCCGGGCGTTTAGCCACCACCAATAAGCCCGACGTATCCTTATCGATACGGTGTACCAAGCCTAAACGAGGATCGGAAGGATCATAATAGGGATCATCCTTCAAATAATAAGCCAAGGCATTCACCAACGTACCGGTATAATTACCGTGACCGGGATGTACGACCAAGCCTGCCGGCTTATTCACCACCAGCAAATCATCGTCCTCATATACTATATTCAAAGGGATATCTTCGGGGATAATCTCCAGTTCCCGGCGTGGGCGATCCATCACGATAGAAACCACATCCAAAGGTTTCACCCGGTAATTACTTTTCACCGGCTTATCGTTCACCAAGATACAACCCGCCTCAGCCGCCAATTGGATGCGGTTACGGGTAGCGCCCATCATACGGTCTACCAAGAACTTATCCACCCGGAGCAGGGATTGCCCCTTGTCCGCTACGAAGCGGAAATGCTCATACATCTGGCTCGACGATGTTTCGTCTTCTTCCGGCATCAACAGGTCGTCTACCTGTTCATCATCCATATCGTCCAAAAACTCGTCCATTCCCTTAAAACCAGTTTTCTATATCACTATCCAATGGTTCTACCGGAATACTATCCAATGCCAATGAGTCGGGAAGCATATTCGGATCGCCACTGCTTACTATCAATACCAGATGAGCGGTCAACGGTACATGTTCCCCTTTGAGCAAGGTACGCCCGTTTAACTCCACCCCCATCGCCAAATCTTTATAATCGCCCGGCACATACTCTATCTCGACCGACGAGAAGCCACGGGCCCGCAGCAAGGCATACGCCTGACGGAAAGATAAGTCTTCCACCTCCGGTATCACGGCCATCTGGGAGGTCAACGCGTTAATCGTAACAAAGACGATCCGCCCCTCTTTCACCTTCGATCCGACACCGGGAACCAACTCCACGATGGAGCCCGGAGCCACATCTTTCGAGAATACGGAATCGATCACGTTATAGCGTAGCTTATTATTCCCGAAAAACTCGGCGGCGTCCTCTAGCTTCATTCCTTTCACGTCCGGAACGACCACCGCTTGATTATGGCGGGTATAAGAATCCAGCCACGCCAGTACGCCATAAACAACGCCGCACGACACGACTATCACCAACAAGAGATTGATGACAAACGGATTCTTTATCAGTTTTACAAAAAAGTTACTCATTTCACGTATGTATTTGTAGGCGGTTCAAAAGTAGAAAAAAAACGGCATATAGACCAATATCCACCAGAGCAATACTACAAAAACAAAGAAAGTAAAGGCTTTTTAGGAAAAAACCTCTACTTTCTTTATAAATCTTTAGAACGTGACTAATTATCCGTTGTATTCGTCAGATACCGTTAATTTAGCTCTGCCTTTAGCACGACGAGAAGCTAATACTCTACGGCCATTAGCGGTAGCCATTCTTGAACGGAAGCCATGCTTGTTCTTTCTTTTTCTGTTGGAAGGTTGGAATGTTCTTTTCATCTTTCTATATTATTTATTATTATTCGCATACTTATTCGGGCTGCAAAGATAGAGCCTTTTTTTTAATAAACAAAGGGTTGCGCAATTTTTTACACAAGAACCTTTGATATCAGACCAAAGCAAGTTAACTTCATCAGCAAATGAAGAAAGCGATGCCACCCATCTCCTTACGGAATGAATGGCATCAATAAAGCACGAAAGCTATATGAGGTAAAGGGCCGGGGAGGAGGTGCAGTCTACGTGTAAAACAAATTCAATCCATTGTATGCTGCACGCTCCCCGCATCCGTCATTCACATGATGGATGGGAACCCATTATTATTATCTCATATTCACAAACACATAATTACTGGTACTACTTTTCGCCAAATCAGATACAGACATTTCCGCAGTATACGTACTTCCCCTATATGTGTGTGTAAACGTTATTTCATCATCTGCATACACGGATACTTTATCCAATATTATTCTAGAGCTACTATTAGTTCTAATTGCTGCTCCTCCACCACTTGATATGGAATAAGTGATCGTTACATTACTTCCCACATTGCTTCCATTTCTTCGACATTGCAAATAGAAAGTTTTCGTCTCTTTAACTTTTTCAGGTCTAGTATAACTCAAATCAGAAACAGGATTGAATAAATCAGCCTTTAAAATAACATCATCTTCATCATCATTTGCTGTATTTGTTTTAAATTGAATAACCTTCTCTTCAGGACTAAATATCTGATCCGTATAGACGTAGTACCAATCGCTCGCTCCGGTCGTTTCCAAACGAACACCGGGTTCTACTGCATACAGTTTTTTAGTATATATCTTATAT
>OJPO01000324.1_pt1 | contig 31441 bp, 30 predicted proteins | sample 1598541 | NCBI WGS metagenome assembly OJPO01 (sample SAMN03922453, study PRJEB24848) | human gut metagenome | isolation source: stool sample | host: Homo sapiens | place: Germany | collected 2009-11
AAAAGACGATTGCAGAATATCATGAAAGACGTAAACATCTTACTGCTGAAGAAGCTGGTGAAGCACAGGAAAAGGCTTCTGAGGATATTATTAAGATTGCCACGGAACAGGTTTTAGCTATTCTTCGTCAAATGAACGAAAACAGAGAAAGTTTTCGTAAAATCGGTTTAACCTTTGAAGAAAAAGCATTCTATGATATTTTGATTTCACTGCGTGACCAATATAACTTTGAGTACGGAACAGATAAAGAGGTAGATGGTGTTGCAGTCAATGATAAATGTAAAGCATTAGCTAAGAAGATAAAGGATATTATTGATACAAAATCCTCATTTGCTGATTGGCTCAATAATCAGAATGTTCGTAACCAATTAAAACTTGATATAAAAATCTGCTTGGTGAAGAATGGTTATCCACCACAGTATAGTCCGGAAGTATTCAATAAAGTTATGGAACAGGTGGAGAATTTTGAGGAGTATTCCATAACAGAAGATATAGGAAATGAAGTAGATAATTCTGCAAAGATTTATCAATATGAGCCAGAGTATAAGGTGATGAAGGTTGCGGAAGATTCGGTTGAGTACGGAAAAGAATAGATGAAGTATTATTTCTAGGGAGGAGTTAGATTGGATTACATAGATATTATCGAAAAGAGTATATATAATATTGATTCAAAAATCTGTGGAATAATTGATGATTATAGAGTATTGCAAGAACCCCAAAAGGTTGCAGACTATGTAATTCAATTTCTTCGCACTTATTTAGAACATATTGCAGCTCGTATATATGCTTATGAAAATCCTAATGAACAAGTACCAATTAGGGGAAAAGATAAATGGTATACCCAATATATGAAACAACTTAAAGAAAGTAATGAATACGGGTACATATGGAGAATGCATCATTCACTTCAGATTTCGACATCTCATTATGTACCTGCGGAGGATGGAGCTATTCGATTAATGGATGGATATTTACCACAATTATATCATCTAAGAGATCAGATGAGAGATAAGTTTGGGTTGTTGTTGCTGAGTAATTTTGAAGATTATCCGCAGGAAAAAAGTTGTGAATTAGATTCATACTATGAAAAAATATATATTGCATTAAAGGCTATAGATTTAGAAGATAGCAAGGAACATACCAATGATAGATATTACATTACACGAAAAAAATATCGTACGGTAAATGGAAAAGGTTTTTTTGAATACACATTGTCATATGCACAGGAAGAAATAACTAAATTTGATAGGTTTGTTGCATATTCATTCAATGATATTCCAGATAATTATTCTATCCAATGTGATTTTTCCCAATCAAATATAGATTTTAATGGAGTTGGGATAGATATAAAGTGTTTAATAGCATGGAATGTAGCTATACGTCCATGTGAATTGGAGAAGTTAGCTAGAATATGTGGATATGATATTGTTGTAAAATCGGATAATCTATATTATAAGGCATTAATGAAATTTTTAAGTAGAACAGGAATGAATTTATTGGATATTCTTTTGGCAGATAATGAGGAATATGAAATATACATTCAGCAAATTGAGCTTAGTAAGAAAATTGAATTGAAGAATACTTTTGATAAAATAAGAGAGATTATCATTAAAGAAAAACCAGGCAGTAATATTTTAAGGTACATCACAGCTTATTTGAAAAATGATGTTATTAGAGACCAGTTGGCAGATCGTACCAATAATCTTCTATCGTATTTGTATTTGAAGAATGAGGCAATTCCGTTTGATGAAATGCCTTATGCATCAAGTTTATGCGGACATAATTTATCAAAATTAAGGTTGCATAAATGTTTAGAAATATATGATTGTGAATGCCAATATGTTTCTTCAATGGTGAATAAAGAGGCTTATGACAGTAATATATTATATGTAATTGTGGATCATGATAAGTTAGATTATTATCAGTATGAAGTGGATATTTTTAACAATAACTTATATAATAGTAAGAAGCAACAACTTAGAAAAATAGATACTTTTGCAAATCATTTGTATGTTAAAAATTATTATGAAACAACTAAAACTGTCATAGAAAAGTTGCAGAAATATACATTGGAAGGAATCGATGTATATTCTGATATGATTGGTAAACAAGCAGACTTTATGCAAGAAATAGACGATGATAATAAACGAAAAATAGTAGCTAATATATATATGAATTCTAAATTAGGAATGATTTATGGTGCTGCTGGAACTGGCAAAACAAGAGTTGCAGAATATATTGCAAAAATATTCGAAGATAAAAATATTCTTTTGCTTGCTAATACAAATGCTGCGAAAAATAATTTGGAAAGAAGAATAAAATCCTCTTGTGATTGTTATACAGTGTATGATTATTTAAAGAATGGATATAGTTGGAAAAAGTATGATTTGGTTATTTTAGACGAGTGCAGTACAGTGTGTAATGAAGATGTTTTGAATTTGTTTGAGAAGTGTAATGCGGAAGCATATTTGCTAATTGGCGACATATATCAGATTGAAGCGATAAAGTTTGGAAACTGGTTTAACTTTGCGAGATATTTTGTTGATAAAAAATAGTAGAATTTTTTTCTCTCGCACAAGATAGATTTAAGTCGGTTGAGGGATTAGAAAACGCCGGAAACCCGCATAAACACTATGTTTTTGCGTGTTCTCGGCGTTTCTTTTATCGCCTGTTTTGGTGGTGCGTTTTCGGCTAATGGTGCCCAAATGGTGCCCAAATCCCACGCGGGGCTATAAAAGGCTATAAGAAGCAGTAAAAAGATAAGGCGGTTAAAGCTCAATTTCGCTGCTCTTTTTCTTCGCCGCACTCTTTGCTTTCTTCGGCTCGGCTTCCTTTGCCTTTGCCGGGTCTGCCTGTTTGACAGCCCCATGATAAGCGTCCAGGACTTCTTTTTTCCGTTCAAGCCGCACGTCAACATAGCGGGCAGTAACGGCTTCAAAGTTCATAGACAATCCAAGCGATACGCCGATACCCGCAAGCGTATGTCCTAACACTTCGCCTACGGTGTAGAAGTCGCCCGTCAGTTGGTGCATATTCGTAGCCGCCGTATGGCGTAAATCGTGAAAGCGAATATGCGGCATATCCAAATCTTCAAGCAGTTTTCCAAACTGTGAAGATACCCACGACGCGGAGATAGGGGAACCGTCCGGCTTTGCTACAACAAGGTCATTGTCATAATAAGGTTTCCCGTCTTTTTCTGCCTGTTCGCGCTGTGCTTCCTGCATGGCAAACTGTTTTAGGAAGAACGGGCGGGCAAGCTCTGTAATCGGCAGCGTGCGCCCGTTGGACTTCGGCGGTGCCATTTCCTCGATAACCTTTGTTTTTGGCGGCACCTTAAAGGGAAGCTGCTCGGAAACATCAAAAGTGTTGTTTTCCAAGTCAACATTGCGCCAACGCAAGCCCAAGATTTCAGAACGCCGCATACCATAAAGCCCGCCTAAAATGACGGGCATTTCCCACACTGTACCCTCGACGCGCTGCATAAGGGCTTTTACCTGTTCCGGCGTGTAAGGGTCGGGGGTCTTGTCGCTCTTTCCAAACTTCGTCAGCGTGTCCTTTGCCGCGTTGGTTTCGATATAGCGGTATTTGCGGGCATGGCTCAACGCCACGCTTAAAACACGTTTTGCCCCGGCAGCGGTGGACGGTTTCAATCCTTTGTCGATAATCTGCTGAAACATCTTGTCTACCATAGCGGGGGTAAGCTGATTGAGAGCAACGCCGCCGATATAGGGATTGATATAGTTTGCAATCGTCTTTTTGTACCCGTCATAGGTAGAGGGGCGCAAGTTCACTCTTGCGTAGCTTTCCACCCAATCGTTAAGGTAGCTTGCGACGGTCTGTTTCCGCTGTGAAGTGATTGACGCAATTTGCCCCGGATTTTGGAGCTTCGTTTTCATTTCCGCTTCGTGCTGCGTCGCTTCCTTTTTGGTGGCAAAGCCCTTTTTCGCATAGGACTTCTTTTTCCCGTCCGGGGCGGTGTATTTTATATTCACGTCGTAGACTGTACCCGGTCGCCCGGTCAGTACGCCGTTACTGTCGCGTTTGTTCTTAACTTGTCTTGATGATACCGCCATAGCTTAACCTCCCTGTCGTGCCGGGGGCTTCGCTGTTTTCTTTGCTCTGTGATACCAGTCCCAGATAGCAGCGTCAGCTATCAATCGGCGGTTTCCATTCTGTATATATTCAAGCTCGCCGCTATCCATAAGCTCGCGCAGTTTATTTTCCCCGATACCGCTAACTTTGCTCATTTGCTCAACGGTCTTTAACATAGGGAATACAGGGATAGCGGGGCTTGCAGTTTCCTTTTTTGCCATAGGAAAATACCCCCTTTCATAAATGGCTAAAAAGTCAGATTTACAAAAAGTGGGCTTTAATCAGACGGCTTCGGCAAGCTCCACGGGAATTGCACCCCTGCATGGTTCTCATGCAGCCCTACCCATTACCTGCGACGCTTCTAACGCTCGGATTATGGCGGTAGGGGAGTATCATTATACCGATATATGGATTGTGGCGGCAGACGTGCCAAGGTCTGCTATGGAACGCTGATAGTTCTCGCTCGGTGTTTCTCCCGCCTTTCGGTCATCGCGTATCAGCCCAACGGCTCCCCATATATCGAATGTATCTGATTTGCCCTATGCTGCGTCGCCGTTATCTTGCGCCGCTTTCTTTGTCAAGGTGCTGCGATAGTCTGAATATGTGGAACGGAAAGGGGAACGTCCACATACTATGTCAGTCTATCTTATAGTCCAGAACAGCCCGCATGAGCTTCGCTTGCAGCCGGTCGCGCATATCCTCGTCTATGCCGTAATAAACATTGCCGTATTCATCACGCACTTTACGGGTAGACAGGTAGGCTATGTAGCTTGCGTAGTGCTGCACAACGATTTTCATTGCTTCGGGGTCGCCCTTTGTTGCGGCTAAAATAACCGGGTAAGGCAATAAGCCGCGTTCGTCGGGATTGTTGCTAATCGGTTCATTCATCGGCTTTCCTCCAAAAATCTTTTTAACAGCTCAAAAGAGCTTGTCCGTCGAAATTGTACTGTGCTGCGCGGTATCTTCATCAGCTCCGCGATTTCTGCGTCTTTCATATCAAAGAAGTAATACAACAGTACAGCTTGACGCTTTTCTTCCGGCAAAGAGTGAAGCGCGTCGGCAAGCTGTTTCGCCGTAATTTCTTTCCCAGCGACAAAGAAAGATTTTTCAGCTTCATCATTTACAAAATACTTGTCGCAAGTGTAAAGCTGATTTTCTTCCTGTGGCGACAGGTCTGAAAAAGTGACTTCATGCTTTTTCCGATACTTTCTTTCTCGGATAGCGTCGATAGCTTCATTCCTCAATACCGCTTTGCAAAAGCCGTTGAATGTGCAGCGTTTCTGCCATTCAATGCGATTAGGTTCCATATTCTCACCCCCTTTCGTACCCGGTGGGGGCAGGTTTATTTCTCCCCTTTCGCAAACCCTCGACGGACGCGCGAAAGATTTTGCCAACTGGGGAGCAAACTTTTTCAAAAAATTTTTGAAAAAGCAAAATGCGCCTGTCCGAAAAGCCCGGACAGGCGCATAAGTATAGTAAAAAGTATTCAGATGATTTGACAGTTCATATTCAAGGGTAGAAATGTCCCCGGCGGTGGTCGGGCTTTTTTTGATAAGTCAAAGAATGTAAGAATTTGTCGATACAGTTTATAGCTCATGGCGGTTCCCTCCTAAAGCCGCCATGTCTTTTACATGGTTTAGGGTCGTCGTAGGTTTCTGATAGGCAAAAAGAAACGGCGGCTCTGAAAATCAAAGCCGCCGAAAAATAGTAGGCGCGTGAAAATGCTTCTGCTCTGCGACGGCTTTTTTTCTTTTGCCGTCGTCCGGCAGATTATTTTTTTATGAGTAAGGGAGAAAAATCAATCGTAATCTTAAAAATATGGTCTTGTATCTCAATTATTGGATTTTTGCAATTCATCAACAGCAACAGCTTTTTTACAATATAAAGTCCCTGTCCAGATGTACCGTTACTCCTTGAAATATCTGCCACATAAAAGCGCTCCAACAATTTTGAATATTCTTCTGTAGGAATAGTTGCAATAGGATTTTTGATACACAGTTGAACAGAATCTGTATTATAAATTAGCTGAACTACAACATTACTTGTAGTGGAAGTTATCGCATTGAATATAAGATTCTGTATAATGCGAATACACGCTTTTCTATCAGCATTAAGATAAATATTCACATCAGGTATTTCTATTTGCGGTTCAATTCCATTAACACTGAAAGTCGAATAGTTGTCCAACAGGATTTCGGTAAGCAATGAGCATAATTCAACTTTTCCATAATAAAATGGATATTGTCCTGCTTCCAAAAGAGAGATTTGATAAAAGTCGTCTATGAGACGTTCTAATCTCAAGGCTTTTCCTGATAATGCTGAAATATATTCTTGTCTTTTTTCGTCCGGCGCACTTGATAAAAGCTGCAAATATCCGCGAATAGAAGTTAGTGGTGTCCGTAAATCGTGAGAAAGGCAAGAAATATTCTCTTTAAGTTCATCCTCCTTTTTTCGGATTTCTCCCAGATAAATGTTATCTTTTGATACGATTTGATTTATGATTTCCACTAAATGCTCCAACCGCCTATCAGTTAAAGATATTGTAACTAACTTTTTCGTTTCTCCATTCAGAATAGCATTTAGTTGGACGTTCACTTTGTGTATCTGCATTTTCCAGTTAATTAAAGAAATTGAAAGGATAATGACCAATACTACTAGAACAAGAAACAGAATCGCCCAACCCATATTCTACCTCCTTGTTTTTACTTGATTTCTTTCTTACTCATAGCAATGCCGCCGACAATCAAAAGCAAAATGCCCCCCATGAAATAAAATGGTAAATGTTCGATAATCCCCATTGTGCGGCAAGAACAAAAATTCATCCAATAGTACATAGGATTTCCATACACAAAAATTTTCAAAGGTATTGAAGCCGCGTCCATATTACTCCATAGCATTAAATAAACAGACGCTCCGCTGAATACATATAAGCAGCAAATTCCAGTTACAACCCCTATATTTTGAATGATAACACACAGGAAAATAGAAATGCTTTCAAATGCTAACAAAACGATTCCACAAGCCAGTGCCCATCCAAACAGGGTTAGTGCTTCACTCGCAGACGGAATATAACCGGATTGTATGATTTCGATAACGAAAAATGCAGCGACAAAAATCAGATATGTTATCAGGGACACTGCCAATATTGTAATTGCCTTGGTGTAATAGAGAATAGTCCGTTTAGTACCGTATGCAACAGACAACTTGATTGTGCCCGTGTTATATTCTTTTGTAAAAAATATGGTCGCAAATACAAGGCAAACAATCCAGAAAAAGGCTGTGTATGCAAGGGATGAGCGGGCAACAGTTTGAAAAGTTGGCATTTCACTGGATAAGTAACATTTAGCTTGAAAGCCGATTACACTTTCTGTTCCGTCTCCTGCTCCGAAAAAAGTCATATCGCCAAGTGCAAAGGAGACCATTACAAGTGCCACACATACGCCTAATATAGCTATCATTATTTTTGAGCGAAACAATTTATAAAATTCAGCTTTAAAATGGTTAATCATTTTTGCACCCTCCAATCAAATTAGTATAATAAGTTTCAAGGCTGTCTCCGGATTGTGCCAACTGATAAATTATAATATTATTCGCACTTAGCAACGCTGATACTTTTCCGGCATTTTCAACATAATCATATAGATGAATACTTTTATCTGGCATAACAGAAAAATTTGAAGTATTCAGTTCGCTTTCCAACAAAGCACTGGTAGTAGCTACATCATTAACCTGTAATAATAAATGCTTTTTGCAGCGTTGCTCTAACTCTGCCGCAGTAATTTCCTGCAAAAGTTTCCCCTCATGTAAGATACCGTATCTATTGGCTAATTGATGAAGCTCCGAGAGAATGTGACTTGAAATTAAAATAGTAATTCCACGTTCTTCATTTAACCTTTTTAGTAAGTTTCTTAATTCAATAATTCCAGTAGGGTCTAATCCGTTAATTGGTTCATCCAGTACGAGAAATTCAGGATTTCCAAGCAAAGCGATTGCAAGAGCTAATCGCTGCCGCATACCCAAAGAAAAATCTTTTGCTTTTTTCTTTCCGGCGTCTCTCAGATTGACCAATTCCAGAGCATTATCAATGCAAACCTTTCCAGGAATACCACGTTGCAGGCGTTGTACCTCCAAATTTTCATGGGCTGTCATATCAAGATAAAGAGAAGGACTCTCAATAATACAACCAATGCGCTCACGCTGTTTTGCGAGTTTCTTATCACTCTTACCGAACAAAGCAATATTGCCAGTTGTAGGTTCTGCTAACCCAGTTAATAAACGGATCATGGTCGTTTTACCTGCACCGTTTTCTCCGATAAACCCATAAATGTCTCCCTGCATTACAGACATAGATACTTGATTTAGGGCCAGTGTGTTGCGATACTTTTTCGTGATGTTGATAGCTTCAAAAACTGTTGTGTTCATATTTTCACAGCTCCTTTCTTATTACTTAGTATCGCAGATAATTTCTTGAATAATCTAAGGCAAATCTAAAGAATAGCTAAAGTTTATTTTGCAAAGCGGTAGCCCAAGCCCCATACGGTTTTAATTCGGCAGCCTTCGCTCCTTAATTTTTTGCGTAAGTTGCTTATATGTGTGTTAATGACATCGTTATCCCTTGCAAATGGTTCTTGCCAAATACTTTCATAAAGAGTTTGCTTTGAAAAAACCTTATCGGGATATTTCGCCAATAGTTCTAAAAGTTGATATTCTTTTGCGGTAAGCACAATGATTTCGTCTGCAACAGTAACTATTTTTGATGCTGTATCAATGGAAAGTTCTCCAAATTTCAAACAAAGATTGGGCGTACATTTTTGACTTCTCAATAAGTTGCGCTCAATCCGTGCTAATAATTCGTCCAAATCAAATGGCTTTGTTAAATAGTCATCAGCACCCAAGCGAAAGAGTTCAACTTTATTAAATGTCAAACTCTTTGCAGAAACAACAATTACAGGTACATTTGAAAATTTTCTAATAGTTCTAATTAACTCATCTCCACTGATAAAAGGAAGCATTAAATCTAAAATAATTAAATCTGGGGTCAATTCTTTTACACGTTCAAGCGCATTTGCACCAGTAAATGTGAAGAATACTTGATAATTGTATTTTTCCAGATGGTCTTTTATCATAAAGCATATTTCTTTATCATCCTCAATAATTAGCACCTTGTTCATGGCGTAACTCCTTTCTCTGTTTTGTTCTCCCGTCAATCGGCTTTTCCGCGTCCTTTGGTATCAGCCACATATACCCAAGTTTTGAAACGCCCGGTATGCGGTTCTGGCTGCAAAGTATCTGTACCCGTCGTTCCGAAATGCCCCATTTTTCCGCTGCCTGTGGCGCAGACATATATTCCATAATTCTCCCGTCCTTTCTGCATACAGTATCAGTATAATTATACTCGGACAGGCGAATAATAGCAAGTGTCTGATTATGAATTATTTTGGTGCATAGTAGGAATTGTGTAAGCATATCCAACGGGAAAGGGGAACAGTAAAATGTAATCGGGTGAATGAATATGGCAAAAAGACCAGTAGAAAAGTATGACTTCAAGGCTTTTGGGGAAGCGATAAAAGAAGCTCGGAAAGGGCGCAAGGAGAGCCGCAAGAAAGTAAGCGACGAAATGTATATCTCCCCGCGTTACCTTGCGAACATTGAGAACAACGGGCAACACCCAAGTTTGCAGATTTTCTTTGAGCTTATACAGCGTTATAATATATCCGTAGACCAGTTCCTTTTTGACAGCCCCGCCGGGAAAGACACAAATCGGCGGCAGCTTGACGCGCTCCTTGACGATATGAGCGATACGGGCATACGGATTGTGACCGCAACAGCAGAGGAAATAGCTAAAGTCGAAAAAGAGGGCAGATAAGATGTGTCCGGCAAAACTGAACAGGATTTAAGAAGCGTTGTAATCTTTTTTTGAGATTGCAGCGTTTTTCTTTTGCGGAAGTTTGGCAAAATCGGGTGTAGCTCCGTAGTAGGAAGTAAGGAAAAACTTTCGTAGCAAGCATAGGAAAGGGGTACCCTTTCCGTATTTTCGCCCTCCTGCGCTGCGGCGCGTCGGTTGAAAATTGCTTGTTGGGAAGTGTCCCAAACCCTCGGAATGGAAAGGAGTGTGAGCCGATGAACGGCAGGAAACGGACAGTACAAATTAAATTCAGAGTAACAGAGGAAGAACGGGCGTTCATTGAACAGAAAATGCAGCTCGTCCCTACCCGGAACATGGAAGCCTACTTGCGGAAAATGGCAATCGACGGGTATATCATTCAGATAGACCATGCCGACATAAAAGCTATGACAGCGGAGATACAGAAAATCGGGGTCAATGTCAATCAGATTGCAAAGCGCGTCAATGCGACGGGCAGCGTCTACCAAGAGGATATAGAAGAAATCAAGGAGGTGCTTGCGGAGATATGGCGGTTACAAAGATTAAGCCTATTAAAAGCACGTTAAAAAAAGCCCTTGACTATATCCAAAACCCGGACAAGACGGACGGGAAAATGCTGGTGTCCTCGTTCGGGTGCAGCTATGAAACGGCAGATATTGAGTTCGGATTTACATTGTCGCAAGCTCTTGACAGAGGAAACAACCTCGCACACCATTTGATACAATCTTTTGAGCCGGGGGAAGTCGATTATGAGAAAGCCCATGAAATCGGAAAACAGCTTGCCGACGCGGTAACAAAGGGGCAATATGAATACGTCCTTACCACTCACATAGATAAAGGGCATATCCATAACCACATCATTTTTTGTGCGGTAAACTTTGTAGACTACCACAAGTATGTTTCCAACAAGCGCACCTATTACGGAATACGCAACATCAGCGACAGGCTGTGCCGGGAAAACGGCTTGTCCGTCCTTGTGCCGGAGAAAGGCGGCAAGGGAAAGAATTATGCGGTGTATAAGAAAGAGAAAACCGCCAAAGCAAAATTGAAACTTGCCGTCGATACCCTTATCCCCCAAGTGTCCGACTTTGAAGAATTGCTCGCGCGGTTACAGGCAGAAGGCTTCACAATCAAACGGGGAAAATATGTGTCCTGTTTGGTTCCGGGACAGGAACGGTTTACCCGTTTGAAAACCCTCGGCGCAGATTATACAGAGGAAGCAATCCGGGAACGGATAGAGGGCAAGCGTACCCGCACCGCCAAAGCTCCCAAGACAGAACGCGGCGTGTCCCTGCTCATTGATATTGAAAACAGTATCAAGGCGGCGCAGAGCCGGGGTTATGAACAATGGGCGAAAATCCACAATCTGAAACAGGCAGCTAAGACCATGAATTTTATTACGGAACACAAGATTGAACAATACACCGACTTGACCGCAAAAATCGCAGAGATACAGACAGAGAGCGAACAGGCGGCAGACGCATTAAAGAGCGCGGAAAAACGGCTTGCAGATATGGCGGTGCTTATCAAGAATGTTTCCACGTTCCAAAAGACAAAACCCGCCTATGACGCATACCGCAAAGCAAGAAATAAGGACAGTTACCGGGCAGCCCATGAGCGCGAAATCATCTTGCATGAAGCAGCGGCAAAGGCATTAAAGGCGGCGGGCGTTTCCAAGCTCCCGAACCTCACCGCGCTGCAATCGGAATATGAAAAGCTCCAGGAACAGAAAGAAGCCCTTTACGCCGACTATGGCAGACTGAAAAAACAGGTCAAAGAGTACGACGTTATCAAACAGAACATAGACAGCATTTTACGGCAGCCAAGAGAACCGGAACGGGAAAAAGGAAAAGAACGTGGGGAGTAGCTTTGTTCATACTTGTATGATATAATAGTTCCTATCAAAAACAGTAGTTACATACCAAAGTGATACATTTTCAGCAAAGGAAGTGTCAGAGAATGGAACAGGAAATGCCGGACTATGAAACGATACGCGCCGCCGTTGTGAGCGAAAAATGGGCGTTGGAAAAAGTGCTTGCTTGTTACGGTGACGAAATCAACCGCCTTGCAATGGTAAAAAAGCGTCAGCCGGACGGAAGCGTAAAAGAGGAAATCGACGACGATTTACGGCAAACGCTCATACTGAAACTGTTAGAAGCTATCCCACAATTCCCAATAGAAAAGGAGTGATACCATGACACGCGGGGAAATTTGGAAAGACTTTTTTAAGAGAACCGTTTTGCCCGCCGTTATCGCATTGTTTTTATTCTTCATGTTTAAGAACGTCTTTACAGAGGACGGGCAGACCAATTACTTTTATGTGTGGCTGTGCTGCGGTATTCCCTTTGGTATTCGCCGTATGTTCGTATGGCTTGTACCGCATGGGTATGACATAGCCGGAACGGTGGGTATCATTGCCCTCAACTTCATTTTGGGCGGCATTATCGGTGGGGTCATTTTGATATGGCGGCTCGTCGTGGCTGCATGGTATATCCCCCTTACGATATACCGTTTACTTACCACAGATAAGGGCGCAACCCCTCAAATCAACATGGAAAAATAGCAAAGGAAAAACCGGGACGCAGACAGTCAGTAAAGACTATCCGCGCCCCGGTTTTCTTATGGGTGCAGTTCTGAAATGTTACGCAGTAGAACGCCGTTTTTAAGGGAAAAGGTATAAAGCCCTTGCCCTATGAGGAAACGGTTGTCAGAAGCCTGTAAAACAAGGCTTTTTTCGCCCTTACCGCGTAACAAGAGCGCGCCGTTTTCTCATGCGCTCGGCTGCCTGTCTGCGGGTAATCCGCTTCCGACAGTCCGGGCAGTATTTGACGCTGTTAGAGGTGGACGCAAAGAACGCGCCGCACACGGTACATTTCTTTCTGTCCTCGGTCTGATAGAGTTCCGCATAGAGCAGCTTATCAAGAGGAAGTACGGCAATCCGAAACCACTTACAGAGCAGGGAATAGGAAATGAGCTGCGGGCATACGCAAGTGTCCCCGTCGTCCAGTAAAATACAGTTGCCATTCTCGCAGTTGCAGCACTCCTTTTTCACAAGGGTGTTTACCTTGCGGCTTTGTCGCGGCGACAGCCGCTTAATCCCGGTCATACTTCATCAGCAGGATAAACGGAAAGTTCTTTGTACTCGGCGTCGGTCAGCGCGTTCACTTTGGAAAGGGTGCGCTTTGCAAGCTCCCGTAATCCCGCGTCCATGTAAGGCAGCGCAGCGGTCATGTTCTCTATAAGCTGCGCCTTGCTTCCCTCATGGTAAATGCTCAAAAGGTTTGTTTCCTCAACAGTAAATCTATTCATGCTCATACCTCCAAATCGTGATTTTTTCTTTTTGCCGCTGCCTTTTTCGGGGCGGTTGTTTTCTTGTCTGCGGTAAGCTGCGCCCGGACAGAGGGGCGCGCTTTTCGGATATTCCGGCTTCTGTCCTCGCTTTTGTCTAAAAATGCAAAAGTGCCATGCCTGCCCTCAATCTTAGAAAAAGAAAGTGTTTTGTATGGCAGCATAGCAAACAGACGGTCGGTGTCCTTTGTAGAAGCTAACTGCATAAAGTAAGGCGAAAGCTCCACCATGAAATGTGTTTTGTTGGGGCTGTTAGGGCTGTCCTGCCGCTTCATTTCCGCTACAATGCGCTGTGCTTCGGCTTCAATCCGGCTGTCATGCAACGCGGTAATATGCGCCTTGAAATCCCCCGGCTTTAAGCGGTCATAGCTGTGCTTTTCCTCCCGCATGAGAAAATGCAATGCTTCCGGGTCATTAGGCTGCGCTTCAAAGCGTTCAAACTTCCCAAGCTGCGGGTCGGGGTTGCCGTCAAAATACATTCCGGCGGGCTGCACCCGTTCCCCATGCTCATAGAGCAGCGTGTAATTATCGGCGGGCAGAGATTTTTCGACTACTTCCCGGAAGTGCTGCGGATAGTCAAGCTCATAGAGATTGCCTTTGATTATCCCATTTTCTTTCCCGGTCAGCTCCACCGCATAGGCAAGGATTTTATCGCGGGTCTGCTCCCCATAAAACCGCCATGTGTTATGCTGCCTTGTGTCCTTTAGGAAAACGTCGCGTTCCCGGAAGCAGCACGTCCCCGACGGGCGGGAAAACCATAGCAGCCGTTTTTCTTCAGCAGCGGGTCTTGACGCTGCTTCTCGCAAAATCCGTTTGTCTATCTCAAAATCACTCTGATAGAAAGCGGTATTCTGTTTCATAATCGCTTCAAGGGAAGCGATAACGTCCACATTCTCAAACTTACTTAATTTACCCAATCGGTCAGCTCCTTTCTAAGTCCTGCGACTTGCTTTTTTGTGGTTTCTTCTGTGCCTTTTCCTTATCTGCTTTGAGTTGCGCCCGGATAGAGGGCTTCTTTTCCGGCTTTGCTGTCTTTCCCTGTTCCTTGTCGGCTTTGATAGCGTCGGCAAGGTCAACAAGGGAGATAACCTCGCCCGCCTTTGCTTTCTGCTCCAGAGCGTCCACGGTCGGCGTCTGCGGCGTGTTGTTGATGATACCGTCAAAGTTATTGTCGTTCTGCTCGATAGTGTCCTCGATATGTTTTAACGGGTTAGCTTTTTCCGGCTGTTCGGCGGCAACGGCAAACGCCCGCGTACTGTTTCCCATAATCAGATATTTCCCGTCGTCGGATTGATGATGAAGTCCATACCCGGCTTCTTTCATCTGTTCAACGCTCATATCCGATACATAAAAACTGCCGCGCGGCGTTCTAATCTGTTTCCCGGTCAAATGCTCGTCGGGGATAAGCTGCGACTGCTTCTCCTGCAAAAATTCCGGCACATTCCGAAAACTGCCGCTGTCTACATAGTGGGCGGTATTTTCGCCGTTCTGATGAAGCACCACAATATCGGAAACGGAAAGGCTGTGTCCCTTAAAATCTTTCGGGTGGTCGATATTGAACTTTTCCCAAATGCTGTTAAGGGTAACGTCTGCCGTAAGGGGCGCGGTATAGATAAGCTCATAATTCGCCCGGTCTACGGTGTGTCCCGTCGCCTGCAGGCGGTCGTAAGGCTCAAAGTACAAGTCCCTTGTGGCATCGCCGCGGGCTAACTGATAAATCCCGTAGCTGTCCTCCTTGCCGTAGAGTAAAAGGGCTTCCTTTGTCGGCACACTTTCCCGTAGCTGCTGCTTCATGGCGTTGTATTCATGCAGGGCTTCCCAAGTTTCCTTTTCTACACCGAACAAGCCGCCTTTTTCTGCGTGTTCCTGTAAATCGGTCAGACTGGTAACGGCTCCCTCGGTGCCGTCCTCATAGATACGGAAAACCTCGATACCGTCCTGTGTAAACAAACGCTCGGCGGCTTCCTGTTTCAGCGGAAACATACCGTCCCAAGAATAGCCGTAGTCCTGCATTTCCTTTACGCTGATAGTGGCGTCGGGTACGGGGATTTCCGGCTTCTCCTGCGGCGGCGCGTCCTGCGTCACTTCCTGTACCTCGGAAGTCTGCGCCTGTTCCTGCGTCTTTTGCAGCTCTGCGATATGTTCATCAATGCTGTTGATGATTTCCGCTGCGGTGCTGCGGATTGTTTCAAGAGAGCTTTTCAGTTCAGCAAGCTCCCGTCCGGCACTCCACCCGGCAACATATCCAAAGGAATAATCAGAGGTATCAAGCCCGTAATGCTGGCACACGGTATAGGCGATACTTTCTGCCTGTACCTCACGGGTGCGGCGGTCGGGTCTGTTCTCCAAGTCCTCTAAAGGGGCGTTTAGGTCAATGTCGTGCAGCTTCGCATGGGCGATTTCATGGATAAGTGTCTTTAAGGTTTGCAGCTCGCTCATGCCCTCATCAAGGGCAATACGCTTGTCCTCCAAGTGGTAGTAACCATGTGCGCCGCCCTCGATTTTTTCAAAGCCGACAGGAACAGGAGAAGTCTTTTCAAGGGCAGCGAAAACCTCCTTGTAATGCTCCACGTCCCCGGTCAGCATATTTACGGCAATATCGGGGATTTCCCTGCCCTCGGTCTGCGATACGTCAAAGACCGATACCACCTTAAAGGCGGGGATTGTGATTTCCTTTTCCTCGGTTACGGGCTTTCCGTCTTTGCCGATAATGGCTTTCTGTGTCTGCGGGTCGATTTTCTCCATTTCTTTTTTAATCTTGAACGGCGACGGGGCAAGGATTTTGATACCCTTTTGTCCTTTCATCACGTTTCGTCCAAAGTTATTTTTCCATGCGGAAAATCCGGCGATAAGGGAAGCGTCGGGCTTTTGCATGGCGATCAGCAGCGTATTGTTAAAGCTGTAATTATGAAACTTTGACATGACGCGCAGATATTCCTTGTAACGCTCGCTGTCGAACAGTTCCGTAATGCCTTGCTCCAAGCGGTCGGTTATCTCTTTGAGCTTTTCGGCGGGCTTCTCGGAAGTTAAGACAATGGGGATAACCGGGCGCGGCTCCTGCGGCGTTGCTTCGGGAACAGTCGCCTGTACTGCCGGGGCTGCGTCCAGTTCGACGGTTGGCTGCGGGTAGCTCATAATGCGGTAGTCCTCCGGCACATCGCGCCCCTCAAAGTGCTGCTCCCATGCGTCGCCGCTTTCCACAAGGTAGCCGTATTCCGTAAAGCTGCCTTTTTCCTGTGCGGCGGCGTTTCGTCCAAAGGCGATAAGGTCAATGCTGTTTTTCCATTCAGCGGGCATTTGCACCATGCCGGATTTGTTAAGGTAATAATCGCCCAATTCGCGGAGATTATGTACTTCGGGGATATGCACGAAAAAGTCCTCGTTATAGGTAAAGTCAATGAGCTGCCCGATATTCTCAAAACCATTCCTGCGCTGCGTGGCGGCGTTCAGCGCGGTAATCCCGGAAGCGTCAAGGGTTTCCAGTCGTGCCGCAAGGAAATTCAGCTCGTCCACCTGTGCCGCGCATACCATGTCATACGGCAGGGCAATGTGTCTGTCCTCCCGGTCAGAGTAGCCGTGAATGAAAAATTCCTGCGGATTGTCTGCGGTAATGCCGACGCTTTGCATGGCTTCGTGAAGTTCTTCCTTTGTGGCGGGCATGGATAACCAGCAGCCGCCCGGTTCTCCCGTTTCAAAACGGGTGCGGCTGTCAATAAGGATTGCAAACTGTTCCGTATCCTGTCCCGGTTCGGTTCTCGGTGCAGCGGCGGGAATGTCGGCAGCGGGCTGCTTGATTTCCTCGCCCTCTACGGTATAGCCCGGTAAGAGCTGCCCGTTTACCTTAAACTGCTCCGCGTATTCCTGCGGGATAGCCGGGGAGATTTCCGTAAAAAGTTTTTCATACGCCTTGATACGCCCATTCAGATATTTTTCCATAGCTGCCCGGTCAGCAAATACCTTTCTGTCCTGTCCGGCGATTTTCGCCTGTCCGTATCCGTGGGGGCTGTTGGTGTAGACGTTCCAAGACAGCGTATAGGAATACGGGATAGACTTCTGTGCTGCCTTGTCGTAACGGGTATTTTCGTAAACATGGTAGCTCATTTTATATACCCGGTTGCTGATGGTGTGGCGGTCGTTGTCCTCGTCCTGCCACTTGTTCGCCGTATGCTTCACTTCGGGTATTCTCGCATACTCAATCGCCTTGTCAAATAGCAGGGTCTTTCCCGCCTGTTCCTCCCATGCGGAAGCCTGTACTTTTAGATTTTCAAATACGGTCTGCTCCGCAGCCGCGCTTTCCTCCCGCAGCTTCATAAGCTCGGCAAGGGGTAAGGCGGTCAGCGGGGAAATATCCGCGTCTTTCGTTTCAAAATAGATACCGCGCTCAATCTTCATCTTGTCGGCGGCGTCCAGTCTGTCGCGGTCGTATGAGGAATAACCTGTTTTCCATTCGTCCATTTGCTCGCTCCTTTCTTTTTCAATCATGCGGTGCATAAGCTCGTAGTCCTCAATGCTCATGCTTCCGTCAAATATATAAGGGTCAAAATCTTCCCCGTCCCGGTAGGGCTTTTCGGAAAAGGGAAGCCCCGCTGCATGGGCGGCGGCTCTTGCTTCCTCGATAACCTCCGGGGGAAGCCTGTCGTCATGCGCCCCGATAAAACCGTCAAGGTCGTTCATGCTGTTTTCATAGTGATAGCGCACTCCGGCGGTCAACTCGTCAAGGCTCATATTCTCGCCTAAATGCCCGCAGTAGTAGCCGTTTAGAATAACGGCGGTGGGGTCAGCCGCTTTGATTTCTTCTAACCGGCTCCTGTCAAACGGTTCTAAAGTACCGTCCACTTCAAGATGAAACAGCTCGGCGTTCCATGAACGTCCCTCTTTCCAAAATGCTACCCATGCAATACCGTCCCTAAGTTCCTCTTGATAGTCCTTTACGCTGTCGCGCAAACTTGCCATGTGTAAAACCTCCTTTCGCGTATGGCAGCGCGGACGCTGCGTTTGTGGTTACATAGTCCCACTACGGTGCGCCCGCATTTCTGCCAAAGATTTTTGAGGATTTTTAGAGGGTTTGGGAAACTTCCCAACAAGCAAAATCCCCGCCAAGCTCTACATGAGTGGCAGGGATTTTACGGAAGTGGGTACCCGCTTCCTATGCTTGCTATTCAAGTTCTTTGTTCTTTGAAATGGTTACTTTGTAATTCACATATTTACCGCCCGTGTCGGCTAAAAGTACCGTTCCGTCGTAGGTTTTGCCCGTTTTCGGAGAGTACAGTTTTTTAACTGTTGCCTTGCCGGATTTAAGAAGTGCTGCGGCAATCTTCGGGGTAAAGGCGGTTTTTCGTTCCTCAAAGAAGCGGTCATTTTTCCACATGGTAAAGCCGCACTCTTTGTTGGAACAGTAGTAGTTTTTCTTTCCCTCATAGACCGGGGACTTGCAGCGGGGACACTTCCCAAGCTCTGTTTTTTCTGTCTTGAAAAGCTCTTGTTTCTCACCCAACACGGAAGCATAGGTTTTTACAAGCTCCTGCGTCATTGCTTCGATACCCTGCATGAAAGCGGCAGGGTCAGCGTTACCCTTTGCAATCTGCGTCAGATTGTTTTCCCATGCAGCCGTAAGCTGCGGAGAAGTTAAGCTGTCCGGCAGGACGCACACAAGGTTTGTGCCGTCTTTGGTAGGAAGTAGCTGCTTGCCCTTGCGCTCGATAAAGCCGCCTTTTACTAACTTTTCAATGACAGCGGCGCGGGTAGCGGGCGTCCCAAGCCCCCGGCGTTCTGCGTCCGGGTCGGTGTCCTCATTCCCAGCGCGTTCCATAGCAGAAAGTAAGGACGCTTCATTGTGGGGCTTCGGCGGCGTCGTTTCATGCTCCGTAACCTTTGCAGCAGGGTTTTCAAAGGTCTGTCCCTCGGTAAAGTCCGGCACATCTAAAACAAGTTCGTTTTCGTCGTCGCTGTCCGGCTTCTTTTTGAGGGTCACCCGGTAAAGCCGTTCCATGTCTTTCCACCCGGCAGCGATTACCGCCTTTCCCTTTGCCGTAAATTCATGGTCGGCGCAGGAGAAAACCGCCGTTACCGCTTCAAAACTGTACGGCTCGGCGGTCGCCATAAGCAGACGCGCCCCGGCAAGGGTAAGGATATTGCGCTCGCTTTCCGGCAGCGCGGTAAGGTCAGCCTTTGCAAGCTCCATAGTGGGAATGATTGCGTGGTGGTCTGATACCTTTTTGCTGTTCAGAACGCGGGAAACTTCCGGCGTAAAGGAAATGCCCGCCATAAAGGGCAGCTTCCCGCATAGCAGCGCGATAATGCCCGTCGCTGTTTCTCCCATGTCATCGGTCAGAAATGCGCTGTCCGTTCTCGGATAGGTCAAGAGCTTCTTTTCATAGAGGGTCTGTGCAAGGTCAAGGGTCTGCTTTGCCGTGTACCCGTAAATACGGTTTGTTTCCCGCTGTAAACTGGTAAGGTCAAAGAGCTTCGGCGGGGCAATGGTTTTCTTTTCTTTCACAAGGGAAGTACAGACAGCCGCCGACGCTTCGCAGGCTGCTTTCAGTTTGCCCGCTTCATCAGCGGCGCAGATCTTCGCGCTTGCCGCTTCTGCGCCGGGGAGCATAAGGCGCACATGATAGTAGGTTTCTTTCTTGAAGTTTGTAATGGCAGCGTCCCGGTCTACAAGCATTTTTAAGGTCGGGGTCTGCACACGTCCCACGTTCAAGGTCTTTCCATACAGGCAGGAGAAAAGGCGGGTCGCATTGATACCGATAAGCCAGTCAGCCTTTGCCCTGCATAGTGCGGAATGATAGAGGGTGTCATACCCGCGCCCGTCCTTCAGATGTTCAAAGCCGCTTCGAATTGCGTCCGTTTCCATAGAGGAAATCCAAAGACGGGTAAAGGGTTTCTTGCAGCCCGCTTGATGATAGACAAAGCGGAAAATCAATTCTCCCTCGCGCCCCGCGTCGCAGGCGTTCACGACTTCCGAAACGTCGGCGCGGTGCATGAGGTCTTTCAAGATTTTGAATTGTTTTCCCTTGTCGGCGGCTACGCTGTACTGCCATTCCTGCGGCAGAATGGGTAAGCTGTCATAGCTCCATTTTCTGTACTGCTCCCCATAGGCGGCAGCTTCGGAAAGCTGTACCAAATGCCCGATACACCAAGAAATGATGTACTTGTCATTTTCGATATATCCGTCTTTCTTACCCGTAACGCCAAGGGCGGCGGCAACCGCCGCCCCGACGCTGGGTTTCTCACAAATCACAAGTTTCATTCTTCCTCGTCCTCCTGTTCGGTGTCTGCGATGTCAGTTTCTTCCTCCGGCTCGTCCTCGTCGTATTCGTCAAAATCGAACTCGTCAAGGTCGGTGCTGCCTTTTACGTTCTGCTTCGGTTTCATAAACTTAACGTAGTAGAGGGCTGCACCGCCGCCAAGAAGTCCCACAACAAGGAAAATCAAAAGCCCGCCCATGCCGTTTTGGGGCTGCTCCTGCCCGGTGGGTTCCTCCGGCGCGGCTTCCTTGCCTGTGCAGCTATCCATGTTGACAGAGCAGACGGGGCAGGCGGTGTTTACTTCGCCCGCCTTGCATTTCTCGGTACAGTTGCAGACAGCCGGGGGCTGCTCGGTCTGTTCCTCCCCGATAATCGCCATAAGGTCGCTTTCGTCTACTTGATTTAAGAAGTGGACGGAATTTTCCCCCTCGGCTGCCCGGTCAACGATAATGTAAAAATAGTTGCCGCCTTTGCTTTTCACGACGATAAACTGCTTATCCTCGGCAGCGTCCCCGTCGATGTCGTCCACAAGGGTCATGTTGCCCTCCGGGGTAAGGGGCTGCGGTTCGGTTTCCACGATTACGCCGCTGTCGTCGGTTTCCTCCGTCGGGGTCTGCGCGTAGGCAGTAACAGAAAAGCCGCCCACAAGGACAAGGGCGGCGCAAAGTGCGGTAAGGCTTGCAAGGATTTTATTCTTCATCTGCATTGTCCTCCTGTTCCTCATAGTCTGCGGGGATAGGGGCAATGCCCGGAATACCGTTGCCGGAAAGCATAGCGGTAAGCTCCTGCGGGGTCAGGCGCATGGAGCGCACGAGCTGAACGATTTGCAGATTTTCCGCTTCGGTTTTCTGTGCTTCCAGTCCGCGCAGCTTGTTCTGATACTCCGTGATTTTCTCACGGGTCTTTTGGATTTCCTTTTCAATTCTTTCGATTTTACTCATAGCCATAATGATTTTTCTCCTTTCGATTTTCAAATGTGTTTGTTGTATGTCAGTTCCAGTTCATCAGCCCGTACCCTTTGATACAGGCATAGTCAAGGGGATAGCTCTTAATCTTGCAGGCGTCGCCGGAATTGCCCTCAACGGTATAGACGCGGCTTTCGTCCCTGCCGATAACAAGCCCAACATGGTCTGCGCTGCCGTCTAAGTCCCAGTCAAAAAAGATAGCGTCGCCGGGGGCAATGTTTTCATAGCCCCGCGCTCCCCATTGTCCGTGAGAGGTAAACCACGGAATACCCTGCGACTGGCAGGCGGCAAAGCGCGGTTCGGAAAGCCCCATTTGCCCGTAGCACCAGGACACAAAACAGGCGCACCATTCCACGCGGGAGTTGAAGCCGTACCAGCTCCAATACGGATAGCCGCCCACATTTCCGACTTGCTGCTTTGCAAGGTCAACGATAGCGGTATTACCGGGGCGCGTTCCGTTTACAAAGTCCACGCCGCTTAAATCCTCGGACGCGGAAGTGTCGGGAGAGCCGCCGCCAAAGATAAGGGGCTTGTTCCCGCTTGTCTGCAAGTACACCCGGTACATTTCCAGTTGTTCCGGGGTCAGATTATTTTCCGCAATGGTGGATAGCGGGGTGTTCGTCAGCTTGACGTTTAAGATGTAATACTCATAAGGCACTTGTACCGTGTAGGTGTCCGTATGCTCGTTGCCGTCCTCGTCTGTCCATGTGTCGGTGCGTTCTTCCTCCCGGTAGCGTATTTCCACTTCCTCGGTCAGCGTCAGCTTGTATTGCTGATTGAAAATCCGTTGTAATTCGCTCTGTACCTCGGCGCGGGTGTAGCTTTGGTATTTTGCGGTCAGATAGGACGCTAATTCGTGGGGGTTATGCCCGATATTTGCAAGGTCATAGCGGTACTCGTCATAGCCGGGGTGGGTGCTTTCGATAGCGTCAATCTCGTTTTGCAGCCCGCTTTCCAGTCCGGCATAGGCATTTTCCACTTCCACAAGGTCGCTGTCCTCGGACGTATAAGACGTTCCAAGCACGCCGTTTAACGTGCCGGAAAACATTGCACCACAAGAGGACAGCCCGGACAGAAGCATAATGAAAAGCAGCAGCGCCCCGACAGCGATTGCCACGCCCGCCGGGTGTCTTGCCACAAACGCCGCTGTCTGCTTCGTTTTCTCGGCGGCTTTGGCTGCCGCTTTGCGGGTGCGTTCCGCTGCGCCCTTGATACCCTTTGCAGTATTGCGGGCTTCCTTTGCATACTGCTTTTTAATCTGCTGTTTCTGCCAAAAACGGGAAATAGGGTTACTGGTTAGCTGTGGGTTCTCATGCAGGGTCTTATGATACTGAAAATCCACGTTTGCCTTGAAAGCAGCTTTTTCAGCCTTTGCCGCTTCCCGGTAGGGTTTCAGCTTGTGGCTGCGGTAGCCCTGCTTGATTTTCCTTACCCCGTACTTTGCGCCGCGCTCGGCGGCTTCCTCGCTCTTATGTGCGCCCTCCACGCCGGAATTATCCTTTTCGACAGAATGGATTTTGTTGTGTACCAAAATCCCGGCTTCCTGTGCGGGGCGGGATAAGGGGCTGTGTTTGTCCTTAAATCCGGGCGGCTTGTCCTTTTCCTCAAAGTGCAGGCGGGTCTTGCCTTTCCCGGTGGCTTCGTCAAAGGTGCGCTCTTTCGTAAGTTTCTTTTCTTTGGGGATAGCTGCCTTTGCCTTATCCAGTCGGTCAGCGGCTTTGTCGGATTTCTTGATATACTTTTCAAGCTCCGGGGCAGCGCGTTCCTCGTCGGTAAATTGCAGCCGGGAAGATTTCGTCCCGGCGGTAGCTTCTGCCTGTGCCTTTCGTACCGCTTTTTTAGACGCTTTGCGGGTATGGGCGGCGTCGATATGCTCCATGACGCGTTCCGTTTTGCCCGTGTCTGCTTTGGGGGCAGCTCCCGGCACATGGGGCAAGGGAGAAGTCGGGGAAGCTGCACCTTGTAGCTGCGCTGCGTCCTGTGCTGCCTGTTGCTCCGGGGATTTCTGAAAATCCGCGTCCTGCGTCCGCTTGCTGATACGTTCCGTGTCTCCCGTGGTCTGATTTTCTGCGATAGCCCCGTCGCGGGTCATTTTCTGCGTGATTTTATCACGGGGCTTTAATGGGTCTTTCAAGTGTTACCACCTCCAATCCGCGCCCCTGCAAGGGCGCAATACTCGGCGTTCAGTTCAATGCCGATATAGCGGCGGTCAAGGCTTTTCGCTGCAAGTCCTGTGGTGCCGCTTCCAAAAAACGGGTCAAGGACAACGCCGCCTGCCGGACAGCCCGCCAGTATGCACGTTTCCGCGAGTTTCGGGGGATAAGCGGCAAAATGCCCGCCCTTATACGGTACGGTATTGATAAGCCAAACGTCCCGCTTGTTCCTTGTGGTCGGCATAAGGGCGTCGTCATAATAGCCGCCGCTGCGGGGCTGATTGATACCCTGCACCTTGCCCTGTCCCGGTACTTCCTCGGCGTATTTGTGTCCTGCGCTGCGCCCCTGCCGGTACCGCGCTGCCGTTCCCGGCGCGATCGGCTCCGCAATGGCGGCAGCGTCATAGTAGTATTTCTTTGATTTCGTCAGTAAAAAGATATGCTCATAGCAGCGGCTCGGTCGGTCGCGGCAGCTTTCCGGCATGGGATTTTCTTTCAGCCAGATAATATCACTCCGCAGATACCACCCGTCAGCGCGCAGGGCAAAAGCTAAAAGCCACGGAATACCGATTAAGTCCTTTTGCTTGCAGCCCGCTTTCATGCCTGTGCCGCAGTAGGTATCTGCGATATTCAGCCAAAACGTCCCGTCGTCTTTCAGTACCCGGCGCAGTTCCCGGAATACTTCTACAAGCCTGTCAATGTACTGCTCCGGCGTGTCCTCCCGTCCAATCTGCATATCAAGCCCGTAGTCCCTTAGTCCATAGTAAGGCGGGCTTGTGACGCAGCAGTTCACGCTTTCGCTCGGCAGCTCCCGCAGGGCATAGAGGGCTTCACGGTTGATGATTACGTCCGTTTTCATGGCTTGCTCACTTCCTCCGGCTTTGTCGTAAGCAGACGGTAAAGCTCGGTGTCCGTCGGGAAGCGGTCAATGAACGGCAGCACCACATTCCCGTAAAAGATAAGCCCCTCGCCCGCTTCGGTATGGGTAACGTATTTCATCTGCTGCGGGGAAATGTTGAGCTGCTTTGCAAGGATAGCCCGGTCGCCCTGTGCCTGATTGAGCATGAGGACAAAATCAGAGTTTTCAAAAATATTCTCGACTTCGCGGCTGCTTAAAAGGTCTTTGACGTTCTGCGTGATAGCGGTCGGTATGCCGCCCCATTTACGAAAACGCTTCCAAATCTCCACGGAATAGGCTGCGGTCTGTTCCTCTTTCAAAAGCAAATGAAACTCGTCCATATAGTAACGGGTCGCCTTTTTCTCGGCGCGGTTTACGGTAACGCGGTTCCACACCTGGTCTTGCACAATGAGCATACCTAATTTTTTGAGCTGCTTTCCAAGCTGCTTAATATCAAAGCAGACAAGGCGGTTTGAAAGCTCCACGTTGGTACGGTGGTTAAAGACGTTCAGAGAGCCGGAAACATAAAGCTCCAATGCCGCCGCAATGCGGGCAGCTTCCGGCTCCGGCTGTTTCAGCAGTTCGTTGTAGAGGTCGCCCAAAATCGGCATTTTTGCCGGGTCGGGGTCTGCAAGGAAAGGTCGGTACACATTCCTAACGGCGCGGTCAATGACGGTCTTTTCCACTGGCTGCAAGCCCTCTTTGCCGCCGATAACAAGCTCGCAGAGGGAAAGGATAAAGTCGGATTTCAAGGCAAGCGGGTTGTCGTCCTCGGAGTAGTTGAGGTTAATATCCATAGGGTTCACATACTGGGGCTTGCCGTCCATGCCTTTTCCGGCAGGCGACAGGCGTATCACTTGCCCGCCCAAACGCTGCACAAGGGAAAAATATTCTGCTTCCGGGTCGCAGATAATAATATCGTCGTCAGTAATGAGAAAGGCGTTTGTCATTTCCCGTTTTGCCGCAAAGGATTTACCGCTTCCCGGTGTTCCGAGGATAAGCCCGTTGGGATTTTTCAGTTGCTTGCGGTCGCAGAGTATCATGTTGTTTGACAGCGCATTTAAGCCGTAGTAAAGGGCTGCGCCCCGCTGAAAAAGCTCCTGTGTGATGAACGGGATAAAAATAGCGGTGCTGCTGGTCGTTAATCCTCTTTGAATGGGGATAAGGTTCTCTCCAAGAGGGATAGAGGACATAAAGCCCGCTTCCTGCAAATAGTCAAGGCGGGTCAGAGCGCAGTTGTTTTTCTGTGCAAAGCCCGCCGTAGCAAATACGTCATTATCCAGCTTCCGTTTTGTGTCTGCCATGTTTACCACAAGGAACGTCAGCAGAAACATTCTTTCATTTCTGCTCTGTAAATCCTGCAACAGGTTCTTTGCTTCGCTGCCGAAAGTAGCAAGGTCGGACGGAATTATATCCATGTCATACCCGCTGCGTACCGCTTTTTTCTGTTCCTCAATCTTCATCTTGTCGAGGTCGGTTATCTTGCGCTTAATGGTCTTGATTGCTTCGCTCTGGTCGATACTACGGATATGCAGATTGACGATTATCCCGTTTTCAAGGTCGAGAATGTCCGAAAGCATACGGTCATTCAGCTCCGGCGCAAGGATTTCAAGGAAACTAACCGCACCGAGCTTACGCCCCATGCGGAATGTGCGCCCGTCGCCAAAACGGAACGAGGACGGGGCGATAAAGTCCTTTGTAGAAAGCCCCGACGGTACAAGCCAGTCCCAAGAGAAGCGGAACGGCTCGCCCTCCGGGTGGAAAATCCCATGCAGTACATTCAAGCGTTCCTGTCCGTTCATGGGGCGGGCTGTTACGCCAAGCACCTTAAAATTATTGAGTACGTCGGTTTCGATACGGGAAAGGCGGGCTTTTGCGGCTGCGAGATTGTCCGCTTCAATGGAAAAGGTAATGTACTTGCACTTTTCCAGTCCGTTGTTGCCTTTTTCAAGCTGATTTTTCAGCATATCCGCGTACTCCCTGCGGATAGAGTTAAAAGCGTCGTCCTGCGCCGGAATTTCGATAGCCGCCTGTGCCTTTTCCTTTCTTGCGCCCTGATTGATGAAAGAGAGCTGCACCGATACGGAAGCGTCAAAGTAGTTGAGAAAATCGCACCAGTTTTCAAAAATGGCGGTCTTATCGTCTGCCTGTGCAAGCTGATAGTTAATATCTTCAAAGACAAGGCTTTTACTATATTTCTTTTCCGTTACCCTGCAAATCCCGTCCGGGTACATCTGCAAGTAGGGAATGGTCTGCTGTGCGGTGTGGGGCTTCCCGTCGCCCTTTGCCGCCTGTATCACGGCGGCGATTTCTTTCTTTTCTGCGCGGGTCAGCTTACGCTTCACGGGATTTTTTTCCGCGCGGCTTTGTGTTTTTCGTTCTGCCATTGACAATAGCCGATACCTCCTTTTCCAGTTTTCGTTGTTTTTCTATGAGGGCATAGAAATTTTCTGTCTGATAGGGACGTTCCTTTGGTCGGATAAACTTTGTCTGAATGACGTTCTTTATCACGACTTCAAGGGGCTGCCCGTGTTTTTCATACATTGCCAAGAGGAAGCAGGGAAGCATAACGACAATCATTGCAAATGCCGCCATGCTTGTTCCCGCGCTGTCTTTGAGCAAAAAGAAAAGCGGTAGTCCCATAGCGAGGGCTGCCGCAAAACAAATGATTTGCCGCTTTGTCAGATTAAAAGCGACTTTCGTTTTGATTTTTGATAAGTCTTTGGGTACGGGTACATACGCCAAGTGAAAACCTCCTTTCGGTCTTAATGGGCATTAAAGATTGACTTCGCAAGTGCGCCTGTTTTGAATAGGGAGAAGCACAAAATCACGGTGTAGGCTGCAAGGGAGAAAATCGCGCTGTGCAGGTTGTCCGCTACAATCATGCTGCCAACCAAAACCGCATAAATGCCGACGCATATCATTATGAGGAAGCCTTGAAAACCGAGGGCGAACAGGGCTTTTAAGTAGTTGTTGCCTATCTGCCCCCACTCTCTGTTGGTCATAGTTGCAAACGGGATAGGCGATACCGAACAGTAAAGGTAAATTTCTATCATTCTGCCGTACAGGATAACCGTGATAAGCACCGACATGATTTTCATGCAAAGGCTCACAAGGCTTGTTTCCATAACGAGCAGTAACAGTTCGGGGATTTCCATAGCGTCAAGTCCGGCTTGCATGGACGAGAGGGCGGCGTCAACGTCGATATTCGTATTGCCGCCGATCACGCCCGCCGCGCCGGAAACAACGTGCTGCGCCATATCGAACACCGCCATAGTGATAGTAAAGGTGTGGGTAACGAGATACACCGCTACCCACGCCTTGAAAAACCACTTAAAGAACATGAACGTGTCAATATCGTGCATATTGTTCTTTTCCGTTACCATGCTGATAAGCTCCACGCATAGAACGTAGGTAATGACAAGCCCCGCAATGGGTACAATCACATTTTCCGACAAGCTCTGTATCATGGAAAATATGCCTGCGTTCCACCCCTGCGGGGTTTGTCCTACCTCTGCGGCGATAGTTCCGACTTTTTCGTTTACGTCCCCGAACATAGTTGACAGATTACCGTTAATGGCTCCAATGAGGATTTCCTTTATCCATTCGTTAATCGCGTCAAGTATGCTCTGCATAGGCTAACCCCGCCGCTTAACCGAACAGTCCGGCAAGCAGAGGTACGAGGGTACCGCCGATAAGGGCAACGCCGCCGCCCGCCATGAGCTGCTTCATGCCCTGACTTTTCGCGCCCGGATTGTCGTTTCCGTAGCCCTCCAAGAGGTTGATAACGCCCCAAATGCCAAGACCGGCTCCGAGAGCGATAACAAGTGTCTGCAATACGTTTACTGCGCTGTTGAAAAATGCCATATAAAACTCCTTTCTGCCGCTATACGGCTGCCCGAAAAAGGGCATAAAAAACGGCGGTCAGTTTTTGATAACTGCCGCGGTCATAAGTCCCCGCGCTGCGTAATTTCTGCGGCGCGGCGGTATTCAGTTGTAAGGGTGCGGCTTCCTGCCGCGATACGCGCAAGGAGTAGGGGCGCGTACCATGTAGCCCGTGTTTATTGTTTTTACTTTAAGCTCCCTCCTTTTCAAAAAGTGGTGTGTAGACAGGCATAATGCCGTACTGCCGTTCCCGGACAGCTTCGATATACTTGATATAGGAAATACCTGCCTGTCTTGTCCTGCATTCCTGTTCCCGCTGCATTTCCTCGGCGGCTTCCATAAGCCCGCTGATAGCTCGGATTAGCTGCTGTTTTGCCTTTTTCTTTCTGATACGCTTATTCATTCTGCGTCCTCCTTCAAATCTGCTTCGTCAACTTCGTAATAGTCAAATACCTCGTCCGGCTTTACGATTGCAGGACGGCGGCGCAAGTGCTTTTCCATGTCAAAGGCATTTTTCTTGTCAAAGTCGGAAAGGTACTTGTACTTCGGGTGTTTGGTAATATCGTATTTTTCGGAGAAGAACGGGCGCACCCCGCGTAACTGCAAGATACATTTCCCGCCGTCCATGACCGCAATTTCATCTTCGCTCATAAGCTGCTTGCCTAACTTCTGATAGTTCAGCCCGTGGGAAAGCTCCCGTCCTCTTGTTTCGGAAGTATTGAAGCTGTCAATCGTTTCTTTCCCCAAGATTTCCGACATTTCTTTAAGGGTCGTTTTCTCCTTGCCGCCCAAAAACAGGGTCGTATCGCAGTTGCCGACAATGGTATCGGCGTTGTCCTTGTAGATAGCCTTTAGCTGCGACTGGCTCTGCAAGATGATGGACGCGGAGATTTCACGGCTTCGGATAGTGGCAATGAGCTTTTCAAACTTCGGTATCTGCCCGATATTTGCAAACTCGTCAAGCAGACAGCGCACATGAACAGGCAGCCGCCCGCCGTACACATCATCTGCCTTGTCACAAAGCAGATTGAAAAGCTGTGTGTAAAGGATTGATACAACAAAGTTAAAGGTGTCGTCGGTGTCAGAGATAATAACAAAAAGTGCGGTCTTTCGGTCACCCAAGGTGTCAAGCTCCATTTCGTCGGTTTCCATCAGCTCGCGCAGCTCCCGAATGTCAAATGGTGCAAGCCGCGCACCGCAGGAAATGAGGATAGAGCTTCTTGTTTTTCCGGCAGACAGCAAAAACTTCTTGTACTGGCGCACCGCAAAATGTTCCGGGTCTTTTTCCTCCAAGCGTTCAAACATGAGGTCAACGGGGGATTGAAATTCCGGGTCGTCCTCGCGGGCTTCCGACGCATTTATCATTTCAAGCAGCGTCGTAAAGTTTTTCTCATTCTCCGGGGCTTCGTACCAGATGTAGCCGATAAGGGCGCAGTAAAAAAGCCGTTCCGATTTCACCCAAAAATCCTCGCCGGATTTTTCCCCGTCGCCTTTGGTGTTGGCGATAATGGTATTTACCAGTTTCAAAATATCCTTTTCGCTGCGCAGATAGGCAAAGGGATTGTACCGCATGGATTTCTTGAAATTGATGGTGTTCAGCACCTTGATTTTGTACCCGCCCCGCTGCAAGAGCTTCCCGCACTCGATTAAAACCGTTCCTTTCGGGTCAGTGACTACATAGCTGCTGTGCATTTGCATTAAGTTGGGCTTTACAAAAAACCTCGTCTTGCCGCTGCCGGAGCCGCCGATGACAAGCACATTTTTGTTTCGTGCATATTTCGGGTGCTTCGGGCGGCTTGACATCATCAGCCTTTCGGTCTGCGTCAGCAGCACGTTATTTTCAAACATGGGGTCGATATATGGCTTTATATCCTCGGCATTGCCCCAACGTGCAGAGCCGTACTCCATGCCCTTACGGTATTTCTTTGCGTTCTTGCCTTTCACATAGACCGCAAGCCGGATAACGACAGCCCCGACAATGCCGATAAGCAAGTCCATAGGGGCAAAACTCGGCAGGGCATTTGAAAAGGCAGCGGAAAAGCCGCTGCCAATGGAAAGCAGCTTGCCGGAGAGGCCAGCCCCCGGCGAGAGCCGCACCGCCTGTCCGACTTTATCAAAGAGATACACAAAGAGCAGATAGGGGGCGTTTAGGATAAGCAACTTCTTGATATTCGGCTTCATAGCGATACCTCCCTGTCCTTGTGTTTTGTCTTTTGACGGTTCGCATTAAGCTGCTTTGCTGCGTCCCGGAATGTGGCAAGTGCCTTTCGGATAGAGGGCTTTTGCTCCTGTGTCAGCTTCTTTGCGGAAAACTCCTTAAAGGCTGCGGTCAGAGCGTCCGCGTCCCGCCCCTTGAAAAATACAAGATAACGGGGCGGCGTTTCGGTGCTGTCTTTCTTTAGGGCAAAGTCGATACCGTATTTTTTTGCCGTCTGCTCAAAGGCTTTGATATTGCCCTCAGTTATCTCAATGTTGGAAAGCCCCGCGTTCTGCTTCGCAAGCTGCTTTAGCGTCTGCTTCCCGTGGGGCTGTTTTTCCTGCTGCTTTTTTGCCTGTGCAAGCATGGCTTTGATTGCCTTTTGCAGCATTTCAGCGGTCAGCTTTGCTCCCTTGACCGAGAGCGCAACCACTTTTTCGTTGATTTCGTCCTGCAATGTTTACCGTCCTCCTTTCCCGGTAGTAATGATAGTGTTAGGGTGGTACGCCGCTTTTGGGCGTGAAAAAAGGGCGTCCGTTGTTCACGCCGCCCCGTTAAATCCGCACCCGCAGCCCGTTCAAGTCCTCGGCGCGAATACCTACAAGATACCAGTTGTCCCCGTACTCAATCCGGGTCGGCTTCCATTTGCCGCCTGTGAATACGTCCATGCACTCGCCGCAATGCAAGCCGCCGTAATAGTCGGCAATGTCAAAGCGAATGTCGTAGCGGTCAGCGGTTTCATCAAAAATCAAAGCTCCTGTTTTCTGTG
>OJPO01000368.1_pt1 | contig 28569 bp, 34 predicted proteins | sample 1598541 | NCBI WGS metagenome assembly OJPO01 (sample SAMN03922453, study PRJEB24848) | human gut metagenome | isolation source: stool sample | host: Homo sapiens | place: Germany | collected 2009-11
TGCTCTGCTCTGCTCTGCTCTGCTCTGCTCTGCTCTGCTCTGCTCTGCTCTGCTCAAAATTGTGTTACCAGTTTCTGCAAATGTCAAGAGCTTATCTCGGTAATACTCGTACTGCTTCTGCCGGGCTTCAATTTCAGCGGGCAAACCAATGTTGAGGTCGGAGCAGATTTTTTCAAAGTTGTCCAGTACATTCACAATACGGTTCTGGACATCGAGGGGTGGAATCGGAATCCGAATATTTCCTACCGCTTCTCTTGAAATTCTTGGAATGCTAGCCCTTCTCACCTGTGCATCTATTCTGTGCTGGCTGTTTTTTAGCACATGAAACAGGTATCTGTTTTCAAGTTTTTCACAGCATTTGAAAGTATAGCAATCGTCTGCAGCCCAAAAATCAACATCCGAGTAGCCTATCTGCCCAGCTGCACCTGCACAAATCAAAAATGTATTATTTTCCAATCTGTTTGCTTTATCGTAGTATCCCATTGGAGTTAAAGCATTTTGAAACACAGGATATAAACCAGCCTCTGTTAGCTGGCTTCTCACAACTCTCGTTCCCCGCTCAATTTCCGCAACATCTTTTAGCGGCATTATCCTAGTTTTGCTATCATACGTCAATAGCTTATTCCGATAAAATGTATACTGCCTCTGGCGAGCTGTAATCTCTAACGCAAGTTGATTTTGCAACTCAACCACGTTTTCTGTGTAATCATCTAAAATACGAACAATTTCATTCTGAACTTCAATCGGTGGAACAGGAAGAACAAGTGCTTTTACAATATCTGCATTTAGATTTTGGACAGCGCCTCCAAAGGATGCTCGTTTTTTCATTTCCTGCTGTATCGCAGATGAACTCAAGAGATAATATAAGTAATCCGAAAGGAAAACATCCTTAAAATTCGATATTGAAAGCCAACCATCGTGTATACAGCCATCAATCGCCAAAATATAAGGTCTACCAAAGCTCATAGAATTGGATAATATAAAATCCCCTTTCCGAACATATCTTGACTTTTCTGCACCTTCTTTTGTGATTTTTTCTTCGGACTGTGTTATATACTTACTTCCGACAGGAACATCACCTATTTTTATCCAATTCACCCCATCAGAATCATTTGTAATATACTTTTTTATTGGCCGCGGTGATGCACCTCTCAAAACTGTTGCGATTTCACCCAGCTTCTTATATTCCACACCATCCGGGCAAAGCTCCCGGATCAACTCATCCAGCTTACTCATTTGTTTTATTCTCCATCCAGTTCATCATTCCATCCAAGTTCACGAATCTTTTGCAATATTTCTTCGCTATTTTTTATTAGTGTCTCGTTATTTTTTACATTATCCAATATTCCAATAACTAATCTCTTCAAGGCACTATACTTTTTCAAGCTTGTTTCTTCGTCTGAATTTCCATGAACGACTTCACTCAGTTCGCTAAACAGCCTATATCCCTTTTCTGAGAATTCTTTTGGAATGATATGACACTTTTTATCAACTTCCTCCAGCGACTGTCTGAATGGGCGCCTTTTTCCTTTTTGCCCTATCAAGTTTATATTTTCATTTTGCGCCACTTGATATGTAATGCCTTCCATGATTTCTCTTAAGTAGACAATTGCTCCTGCTCCAAGCCCATCACTAAAGGCCCTATCCGCCTTATCCAAATACTCCGTATATTTTCCGTATGCACCATGTGAAATTGAAACATTCTCTGAAAGTTTTTCTGTCCTTTTCAAGATTCTTACCCAAACCGTAGTATCTGTAACTTCATTCCTACTTTCCACCAGATACCAAATAGGAACAGTTGTTGCACATCGGGGGCATTTCAACACACAATCAATACTTACCAAATAATTTGTGACACCGATACATGCTATTTTAGCTCTATCTCCCATTGAAAAGGTTAAATCGCTTCCACAGTTTTTACAGTAAAAGGCCCTGCAAACAACGCCTACGTCTAATCTTTGCTGTCCACCACACGGGAGTTTCTTTTTCAGAAATCCATCGACTTGTTGGAATTCCAAGTTAGGTTCCTTTGATAATACATCTGACAGGCGCATTTTTTATTCCTCTATGTCAAGTTTCACTATTTTCCACCAAATATCTGTCAAAATCGCTCTGGTAAAGTCTGTCCTGCACCACACGATACTTTTCAAACTCCGTTTCGGCGTGCATCTTTGCAAGCTGTGCCGAGATTTTGCCTGCGTCCTTCAGCACTTCCAGATCATCCGCCTGCAAATAGATGTCCAACCGCTTGGCCCAGTCCTCCATGGTCATGGGAATATGACGGCGGGCACGGTTCTCGGCAAGGTCGAGGTAAGCCGAAACAATCAGCTCCATGGACTTCATTTCATCTTCGGTCAGGTAGTTTTTCGCCACCGAAACATCGCTCTTTTTAATTTTGCCGTTGGGAGCGTCCTTCCATGTGTGAAGCCCCATGTGCGGCTTTTCGGCATCGGCACGCTCATAGATCAGTTCTGCCGCCGTATGGCGATGCACGGCATAGTGCATCTTGTTCTGTACCTTCGCAAAGAACTCTTTTGTGGTCAGCGCATTGCGGTCATAATCCAGCGAAGTAGCGTAAATGTCAGTGAGTTTCTGATAGAAGTTGCGCTCCGAAATGCGAATCTCCCGGATGCGCTCCAACTGCTCTTCAAAGTATTTCTTGGTCAGGACTGTGCCGCCGTTTTTCAGGCGCTCCTCATCCATTGCCCACCCCTTGATGGTGTACTGCTCCACGATCTGATTTGCCCAGACACGGAACCGCACCGCCCGCTGGTTGTTCACCTTGAAGCCGACCGCAATAATCATTTGCAGATTATAGTGGTTCACGCTGCGAGTAACCTGTCGGCCACCCTCATTTTGAACTATTCGGAATTTCCGAATAGTTGCCGCTTCGTCCTGCTCATGGTCAGCATAAATCTTTTTGATATGCTCATTGATGGTCGGAAGCCCCACATCGTAAAGGGTCGCCATCATCTTTTGCGTCAGCCAGATGTTTTCATCCTCGTAGCGCATCTCAATGCTGTCCTTATCCTCGCCCGTAGAGGCAACAAAGGTCAGGTATTCCGCCGCAGAAGAACGTACCAATGCAGAATCTTTCTTTTCGCTTTCCATCTCAGCCCTCGATTTCTGCCACGATCTGGTCAATGGCGGCCCGCAGTTCGTTTTCTCGTGCTACGATCTGCGCAATTTCAGCGTTCAGCTTTACAATGTCGATCTTCTCGCGGGTATCCTTTGCCTCTACATAGGTAGAAACGGACAAGTTATATTCATTTCCCTGCACCTCTGCATACTCTGCAAGGTGAGAAAAATGGGCTTCTTCTGCCCGCTGTGCAAAGGTGTCCACTATTTTATTGATGTTCTCCGGGGTGAGTTTGTTGTTATTGGTCACCTTGACGCACTCGGAAGAAGCATCAATGAACAGCACCTTATTATCCGTTTTTCCCTTTTTCAGCACCATGATACAGGTGGCAATACTAGTCCCAAAGAACAGGTTGCTCGGCAACTGGATGATGCAGTCAATGAAGTTGTTGTCCACCAGATATTTGCGGATCTTCTGTTCTGCACCGCCACGGTACATAATGCCGGGGAAACAGACGATTGCTGCCGTGCCGTTGGAAGCCAGCCATGCCAGCGAGTGCATAATAAAGGCCAAGTCTGCCTTGCTCTTCGGAGCCAGCACACCAGCCGGAGCAAAGCGAGGGTCATTGATGAGCAGCGGATTCTCGTCACCGGCCCACTTGATGGAGTACGGCGGATTCGATACGATCAGCTCAAAAGGTTCATCATCCCAGTGCTGCGGATTTGTCAGCGTGTCCTCACAGGCAATGTCGAATTTGTCAAATTCGATGTCGTGCAGAAACATATTGATGCGGCACAGGTTGTACGTTGTGATGTTGATTTCCTGCCCAAAGAAGCCGTTGCGCACGGCATCCCGTCCCAGCACCTTTTCTGCCTTCAGCAGCAGCGAACCAGAGCCGCAGGCCGGATCATAGACCTTGTTGATTTCCTTCTTGCCTACGGTACCCAGCCGGGTCAGCAGCTCCGAAACATCAGCAGGCGTAAAGAACTCGCCACCGGACTTGCCTGCATTGCTGGCGTACATGGTCATCAGGTATTCATAGGCATCGCCAAAGGCATCAATGTCATGCTCTTTCACATCGCCAAGGTTCATATCTGCCACGCCGTTCAGCAGTTTCACGAGCTTCTCATTGCGCTTGGCAACGGTCGCCCCCAACTTGTTGCTGTTCACATCGTAATCATCAAACAGCCCTGCAAACTGCCCCTCGGAGGAGCTGCCCTTTGCGGATTCTTCAATATGTCGGAACACCGTTTCCAGCGTTTCATTGAGGTTTTCATCGCTGGCCGCTTTTGCCCGCACATTGCAGAACAACTCACTGGGCAGGATGAAGAACCCTTTTTCCTGTACCAGCCCTTCCCGTGCCTGCTCTGCCTCTGCATCAGACATATCTTCATAGCGGAAATCCGGGTTGCCTGCATCAATTTCGCCCTGATTGATATAGCTGGCAATGTTCTCCGAAATATAACGGTAGAACATCGTACCGAGAACGTAGCTCTTGAAATCCCATCCGTCCACTGCGCCGCGCAGGTCATCCGCAATCGCCCAGATTGCACGGTGCAGCTCTTCGCGTTCCTGCTCTTTTTTGGTGTCTACCATTTTTATTTCCTCCATCAAATGCGGATTTCCGCATTGTTTTCTTTCATTTTAACATAGTAAATGTACCACTATTGGTACACCATGGTGTTTTTCCCAAAAAGGATATACTTTCCCTTTATACTATCCTAGTAAAGCGTACCACAGCTTTTCCGTGATTGCAAGCCGATAAAACTTTCTATTGCATTTTTCGGGGTCGAATTATCACTTATATGTACAGACCCCCGCCAACATTCGCTGACGGGGTTCTGCTATGCTTACAGCTCTATGCTGTTCTGCCTGTTCTTCTTCTGGCTTCTATCCGCGGTCATGCGCTGTCCCGCACCATGCAGAAAACCTCGTATTACTACTGCCGACATTCCGAGACAGACGAAGAAAGCCGCTGTCACAAGATGCGCCTGAACGCCGCAGAGCTGGAACAGACGGTATTCCTGACGCTGAAAAAGCAGATGGGGGCTGCCGCGCCGCTTGCCCCTGACGGTACGCTCCGGGTGGATGCTTCCGTACCGGAACGCGCCGAATATGAGCAGCAGATCGAGGCGCCGCAAGACGGCAAGCGCACCTCGTATGAACGCTACCTCACGGGTGAAATCGACCTGAACACCTACAAGGCAGAAAAGGCTGCGTGTGACGAGCTGCTTTTGAAAACGAAAAACGCCTATGCCGCAGCATTGGCACAGGCGAAGCAAAAACAGGACGAGCAAGCACGGCAGGACAGCCGCAAGGAAGCGTCCAAGGCAATTCTCGATGCAGACACGCTGACCACCGAGCTGGCCGAGCTGCTGATTGACCGGGTGCTGGTGTACCCCGATAAGCGCATCGAGATCGCATACATAATCCAAGACATTTTTGATTGAGGTGGCAGACGTGAAAATCGCTTTCTATTGCAGAGTGGACGGACAGGGCTTTTGCTTTGTTCTCCCCGATGAAGCTGACAAGCTCCGCGAGTTTTTCGCCGAACATCAGGATAAGCCTGCGCTTGATATTATTAGAAGGTTCCAAAAAAGGCTGACACATTTCTGATTTCTGTGCTATAATATAATTGTGTTTTGTACTTAGAGGTTCTAACGCACTATTCTGAAATGGAGAATCGCCATGGTAACTACGATTACAGGAACAACGAATAAGCCAGTATCTAGTGATCGCTTAAAGAATTATTTTAGTGCTCACAATGAATTTGATGGCATTCTATATATCGGGTACCCAATTATCGGTACTGTTGAAGGTGCTTATCCTATTGATGCTCTGTGGATTTCACCCAAACAGGGACTTGTTGTGTTTAACCTTATCGAGGGAAAACGTCTAGGTGATTATCAAGATGATCAGGACGATTCATACAACAAAGTGGAGTCCAGGCTTAAAGGTCATCGTGAACTGGTATATAAGCGACAGTTGCAGGTTTCAATTAATGTTATTACATTTGCCCCGGCCATTGTAACGTTGCCTGAAAACGATGACTATCCTGTATGCAATGAAAACACAATAACCAATCAAATATGTGATCTCAATTGGGAACACCCCGAGTACTATGAGAAACTTGTTTCAGTACTGCAATCGGTTTCAATGATTAGGAAGGGCCGGAAGAAGAGAGAAGTAAAACATTCAGAGTCACGAGGCGCAAAGCTTCAACAACTTGAAGAATCGGTTGCAAACCTTGACAATGCGCAAGGCCGAGCTGTAATTGAAACAGTAGAGGGCGTTCAAAGAATTCGCGGACTAGCTGGCTCTGGAAAAACAATTGTGTTAGCCTTAAAAGCAGCCTATCTCCACGCACAGCATCCGGAATGGAAGATTGCTGTGACCTTCAATACACGCTCACTGAAGGGGCAGCTAAAGCAATTGATTAATTCGTTTTATATCGAACAGACCAGCATGGAACCTGACTGGGATAATTTGCAGATAATTCACGCTTGGGGATCGAGTAGTAAGACTCCCGGAATCTATTACAATTTTTGCGTAGAAAACGGTCTTGAATGCTTAGACTATTCATCCGCTAGGAACCAGTTTGGACGTAATATGGCTTTCTCTGGAGTCTGTGAAAAGGCTATATCTGAAATAGAAAACGCTGCTCCCATGTATGATGCCATATTAATTGACGAGGCTCAAGACTTTCCCGTAAGCTTTTTACAGCTTTGCTATAAGATTTTATGTGAGCCTAAACGGTTAGTATATGCATATGACGAGTTGCAAAATTTAAATCTGCAATCGCTCCCGTCGCCAGAAGAGCTATTTGGAACAAATAACGAAGGAAATCCAAATGTACGCTTTAACTACGAACCAGACGGCACATCAAAACAAGATATTATTCTCGAAAAGTGCTATAGAAACTCAAGACCAGCTCTTGTATCTGCTCATGCGCTTGGATTTGGAATTTATAGAGAGCCAGACGCCTTTTCTGACATTGGTTTAGTGCAGATGTTTGAGCAGAAAAACCTATGGAAGGAAATTGGCTATTCAGTTATTGAGGGCGAATTGGAAGATGGCAAACGGGTGGTCCTTGCCAGAACTGAAAATAGTAGTCCGAAGTTTTTGGAAAGCCATTCTCCTATAGATGATTTGATTCTGTTCAAGTCTTTCAAGACAAAGCATGAGCAAGACGTATGGGTTGCCAGTGAAATTGAAAAAAATCTACGTGATGATGAACTCAGAGCCGATGATATTATTGTAATTAACCCGGACCCAATTACAACTAAAGATGCTGTTGCTTCAATAAGGAAGATTCTTTATGATAAAGGAATTCAAAGTCACGTTGCAGGTGTCGATAGTTCTCCGGATGTGTTTTTTGATACCGATAATGAATCTGTAGCCTTTACCGGTATTTATCGTGCAAAAGGAAATGAAGCTGCTATGGTGTATGTTATCAATGCTCATGACTGCTTCCAGGCGGACGATATAAATATGCTGAATTCGGACAATGCCAAAATACGAAATCGTCTATTTACAGCGATGACGCGCAGCAAAGCGTGGGTCAGAGTTGTTGGCATAGGTAGTCAAATGGATCATTTAAAGGCCGAGTACGAAAAAGTTAAAGAAAAGGGCTTCACCTTAGATTTTATCTATCCAACAGAAGAACAGCGAAAGTATCTGAATATTGTTAATCGAGATATAAGCAATGCGGAGAAGGAAAATATTGCGCGTCGTAGGAAGTCAGTAGCTGACCTTCTTCAAGACATTGAAGAAGGTCGAATTTATGTTGATGATTTGGGTTCGGAACAGATTGAACGTCTAAATAAAATACTGAATTCGAGGCGGTCAGAATGAAAACCGCCAAGATGGTTTTTAATCAAATTTCAAACCTAACTAGTGATTTAGTTGGAACTGCACTTTGTAACGATCAAAATTTTCCGATTCACATAGGTCAATCATGGGATGACTGCCAAATTGAAATTCCCAATATAAACGTCTCCGCAGCATTGAAACATAAGCCGTACAGAGAATTGTTTTATGAATTAGAGCGGGCACGGAGTTTTAACCTCAAGTTGCTTGATGGTGCATTGATTCAACTCCAGTACAAATTCAAAGGTAATTCATTGACAGGGCACCGCTTGGGATTCTTTCCAAACCCAGATTTGACAAGTTTTCAGGAAAACCCAGAAGAGTATTTGGATGATGAAATCTATCTTGACGTCACCGATCCCCGGATTGTTGTTACTCCACTACGGTTCGATTATGACAATCGTGAGGAAGTTGTAAGAAATATGGAACATCCCATGTCACATCTTACCATTGGTCAGTATCAGAACTGCCGCATACCAGTTGTTCGCCCGTTGACTCCTAGCCAATTTATTTCTTTCATTGTGCGTAATTTTTACCATACAGCTTACAACAAATATTGCGGACAACTAACCTCCTACACAGATCTGTTTGACCCTACAATTACCGAGGACGAGCGAAAGATTATTCATATGGGGATATACTGAAACTGAAATGCTTTTTTAATTCAACGCAACCAGCCCCTTTCAGTATTAGTAACAGCAAAAGTGCAAATACCAGACTATCAGCCTGTTTGATAGTCTGGTATTTCTGTTTTTGCAGAGATTTATTTTTTGTCGTGTGCTTGACATACGGGTGCCGCAGGTCGTGGATTCGTATCCGCTTTACTCCGGCTGCCTTGGCTCCCCTGTCCATCTCGTGGTGCAGGTAGCTCTTGGTCACCTCAAAGATCCGCTGGTCTGGCTGGACTTTGTAGAGGGATTTCAGATAGTCTCTGATCTCGTCCGTCAGAAACTGCGGCATCTGGATGACCCGGACGCTCTTGGGTGTTTTCGGGTCAGTGATCACATCCCGGCCTTTCAGCCTTTGATAGGATTTGGTGATAGAGAGCAGCCCCTTGTCCAAGTCGAAATCTGCCGGAGTCAGAGCCAGCAGCTCGCCCTCCCGGATGCCACACCAGTAGAGGACCTCAAAAGCGTAATAGGATTGCGGCTTGTCCATCATGACCTCTGCGAATTTGAGGTACTCTTCCTTTGTCCAGAAAAGCATTTCCTTGTGCTTTTCCGACCCCATGCACCCGGCTGTGGCTGCTGCGTTTGATTTCAGCCCGTAGAACCGGACGGCGTGATTCAGAATGGCACTGAGTTGTCCATGCAGCGTCTTGAGGTAGGTCGGCGAGTAGGCCTTGCCGTTTTTGTCCCGGTAGTTCAACATCTCGTTCTGCCATGCGATCACATCCCGCGGCCTGATCTCGCTGAGCCGCTTTTCTTTGAAATACGGTAAGATTTTCGTTCGGATGATGTGCTCTTTGGTAGACCAGGTGTTTTCCCGGAGTCGCTTTTTCTTGTCCGTGATATAAATTTCCACAAAGGCTTCAAAGGTCATGGTCAGGTCTGCTGCCTGCTGAAGAAGGAACTCCCGCTCCCACGCCAGAGCGTCCTTCTTGGTGGCAAACCCCCGTTTCAGCTTCTTCTGCTTCACACCTTGCCAGTTCTCGAAGTAGAAGGAAGCGTACCATGTGCCCTGTTTGCTGTCCTTGTAGGCTGGCATCCTATCACTCCTCCCCTGCCCCGTAGATTTTCTCCTGATAGTACCTCCTGCTTACCCGGCCTCCTACGGTCGTGTAGCCCTTGGCTCTCAGTTCCTCGTTCCACTGGGCGATCATCTTGTACGCCAGACCCTGGGAGATGTCCAGCTCCTTTGCCAGCTCGTCTGCCTTGATAAAAATGCTGTTTGCCATTTTTTGTCCTTTCCTTGTCGGTTTCGTTTCGGTGCCGCTTCATCCTCGCTGACTTCCGGCAGGCATATCCCCTTTGCGGTGCTGTGCCGTCCCCTTACGGAGCGCTCGCTTCCTTTCGGAAGGTCTTGGCGGTTTGGGTCAGTTTGGCGGTCATTCAATTTTACTAAGCATTTTTGCTTATCTTTTTGTGTCCTCATTATACTAAACACATTCCGTTAAGTCAAGAGGTTTTCGGGTAAAGCCTTAAACTTTTTTGTTTATTTTCTATTGCACCTCCTGTTTTTCTGTGCTATACTGGGTTCAACAAATATGTTTAAGTCAGGAGGCAATCGCATGGCAGTCGGTGACCGCATCAAACGTGCCCGCAACCTCCGAGGTATGACCCAGAAAGAACTGGGCATTGCCATCGGGTTTGAGGAGAAAAGCGCAGACATCCGCATCGCACAATACGAAAGCAACACCCGCACTCCTAAAGAAGAGTTGCTCCGCAAGATTGCGGAGGTGCTGGACGTGAACTACCGTTCCCTCTATGAGCCGACCCTGTACGCCGCAGAGGATGTGATGTACACTCTGTTCGAGCTGGACGAGCACTATCCCGGCACCCGGCTCTACGAGGTCATAGACACCACCGACCCGGATTTCCCTGAAAAGCACATGGCAGTCAGCTTCCGCTATCGCCTGCTGGACGATTTCCTGAAGGAGTGGCAGCTCCGTAAGAAGCAGCTCCGGGAGGGCGAGATCACCAAGGAAGAGTATCTGGAATGGAAGCTCAACTGGCCTCAGACTGCCGACGGCTGCGGCCGGTACGAGCCGAAGAAAAAGTGGCGTAAAGAATAAAAGACACAAAAATGCCCTCTGAAAAACTTACCGTTTCTCAGAGGGCATTCTCATGTCTCTCTTTGTGAATAATCGCCTGATAGTATCAAAGCAGTATCACAGAGTCTTTTGACTTTCAAAATATTGCATTGCATCAATACTTTTCAGGATTTGCAGATTACTCGAGCTCGATTCTGGAAAGCTATTTTCTGGTTGTAACAGGTACAGTTTCCCAGTTTGGCGAAGTGTATTTTCCGCTCCGTCCATTGTGTGTTTTTGACTACAACGAAAATTGCTGTCAAAATGATGTCACGCCATCAAGCAGACCGCTTCGTATCGAGATCTTTGACTTCTTCAAAAGCTCTGCACATAGTTGCCGCTCTCACTTGCACAATTCGTGAACCGCGTGTGCAAATTCGGTTTCATCACGTACAAAATGGTATGGTGCATACTCACCATACGCATTCGGACGGCTGATTGTCACCAGCTGGATTCCCTTTGGAGCTGCTGTCTTATTAAGTCCACGTTTCAATTCAACGAGCGCCTTACCATGTGTCGTTTTCAGCGCATAGCAACCATGCCCATTCTTATTTTTCGCAATCAGATAGCACATTGTTCAAGCGGGCTTTTTGCCAACAAGTTCTTCTACTTCCGAAATCGTCAAACCCGTATACTTGGCAACCTTGTCACAAGGAACGCCATCTGCCAACATTTCCAATGCGCTTTTCAATGCCTTTTTACGCTCTCCTTCGCGAAGCGCTTCTTCTCTTACTTCTTCAAAAGCTCTGCACATAGTTGCCACTCCTTTCGTGTCCTCTTTGAAATAGCGTACCCGCTGCGCCAGTACCGGATAATTCATATCATCCGGGTTTGTGCATGTAAAATCCTGCATCAAACGGCCCAGCTTGGTATCATCCTTGATTTGAGAGTTCACATAAATAATATGTGCTCCGTCTCCGAACGGCATTCCCGTTTCTTGGATTGTCCGTTCGATATGATAAATTGGAAGACCCGCTTTCAAAATATCATTTTCAGTAATAAATATCACATAGGTCTCATATAGCTGGTCGTAACGGTCACCCGGCTCCGTAATATTGGCATCCATCAAGCCGCTGTTGTAACGGGCTCGTCTGACCTCTGCGCCACGGTCGTTGCGCTGGATCTCGATATTATAGGCTTTATTCTGCTCATCCACAGCTAGAATGTCCAGTCGGGCCGAGCGACCTTGAATATTATTCAAGGCGTATTGACTGTGAACTTCACGGATTGTCAGGTCATCACGGTCTAAAATCACCTGAAGCAGAAACTCCGAACACTCTTTATCTTCAAAAACCTTCGTCATAAAGTTATCGTCGATAAGGCGAAGATTCTGAATCCGATGCAGATACTCTTCATGCTTCCGCTCAAAGTCCAACTCCTGCGGCGTCTTATTCTCTCCCATCGGCTCACCTACTTTTATATAACACTTGAATAAATCATTTGTCACATAAAGAATACCACAAAACCGTACTTTTTTCAAGGTGGCACAAAATTCACCCCGGCGGACCATCAAATGCTCCATTCAACTGCTATATACATTATTATAATGCATTTGTTTCATACAAATGTCACGCAACAGAAAAAGGACGGCCCGAAAGCCGCCCTTTCCCTTATATACCAACTTTTGATTCCGTCGCGGGTTTCTCAAAGCCAGTACGATTCCTTACCCTTGGTTCAGGATTTGGAACACGTACAAGTATTTCGTCCGGTTCGCAATCCAGCGCTTCGCAGATGAGGTCCAAATGATTCAGATTCATCCTCTCCACGATTTCGTTGTAATAATCACTGATTGTAGTCGGCCGAATGCCTGTGGCGCGTGCCAGATCTGCTTGCGTCCATTTCAGCTCGCCTAGCTTCTTGGACAGTAAAATTCTAATCATATACTCGCTCGCTCCTTACAATAAAAGATATTCTTTTCTTCTGGAAAAATCAGGGAATTGTTAGATTATCACGAATTTTGTGATTCTTTATTGCATAAAAGCAAAAAAACGCCCCCGTCACCTGTTTCGACTTTTCATCTGACAGGTGACGGGGGTGTTGTCATTTGTTCCGAGTATTCAGTTCAGCAAGCTGCCGCTGGTCTGATTCTCTGTACCGTTCATCCACGCCTTCCAAATGGGAGAGACCGCGTTTCAGCTCTCCGTTCCAGTAAATCTGCCCAGTTTCCGTTTCCATCCGCTCAATGCCGGCACAAATGCAGGATAGCAGGTCGAATGTAGCCTTGCGGCTGTCCATCTGCAAAATATACCGTTCACGGCGTTGTTCATCTTCCTTTTCGCGCTTCTTGGCCGCACGGTCCGCCGCGCCCTTGATAAGAAGCTGATTCACGGCAAAGGAAATCGCGCCGCCCAAAACAGTTCCTAAGAACGCCAGCGCCGCCAAGAGCCATGCCGGAACGGTGACAGTAAACACTTCGGCTGTTCCTGCAAGCACCTGTATCCTCCTTTCAGTCGTCGGTGAGTGTCAGCAATTCGATCCATCTCGTGACGGGGAGACGGTCTAAGAGCCATTCCACGCACCATTTAAGCATCCTTCAGCACCTCCAGCCCTGCCTTGGCTGCATTAAAGGTCACCTGCACCACCTTCCGAATCAGGCTGTCCGTGACCAGAAAACGCAAAGGAGCAGGAACCTTTGCGCGCAGCCACGACACGACAACCGCCAAACGGGCTTCGCCCAGCTTGGTGCCAACGAACTCTTTTTCGGCCTTGGTGATGGCCTCAATCGCCCATTCGGCCAGCAGAGCCTTGTATCCCAGACGAATCATGCAGGCCGCAACAACGACCAACGCCACAGCCATAATAGCAACCGTAATGATAGTAGCAGTGTTCATACCTTATCCCTTTCTCAAAGCAGCTTAGAAAGCGCCGCCTTTGTCTGCGTTCCAACGATGCCGTCCGCAGTCAGATTGTGCGCTGCTTGGAACGCCTTGACGGCCTTTTCAGTGTTTGCACCGAAGATGCCGTCTTGGTTGATGCCCAGCGCTCCTTGAAGCGCGGCATTGTATAGCCGCTGCGGATAACCGCTGGTCGATTTTTTCAGATTTCCGGGGCCGAAGATTTCAGCCTCCCAGTTAGACGTATACGCTGCCGAACCGGGCATATTGGGGATTCCTGCATAATGATACACCGACACATAGCCCGTCTTAATGTCATTGATGCGAATTTCCCAGTGCAGGTGGCTTCCAGTACTGTGGCCCGTGCTTCCCTCGACACCGATAAGGTCGCCCGGCTTCAACTTCTGGCCTGCGGTCACGCTGATTTTGGACAGGTGTCCAAAATACATATAGTAGGCAGTCGTGCCGATCCGGACCACAACACGCTGGCCGAAGCCTTTCTTCGGGAGTGTCGCGCATTCCCAGCCGGCACGAACAACCGTGCCATAAATCGGGCAATAGATGTTCTTGTCGCTAATACCTACCAGATCATACCCTTGGTGGTACGTTCCATTCGCCCGCAGGTTGCGATACGCCTGTGATACCCTGAATGTGCCTTTATAAGGAGAAATCAACAAATCCACCTCCATTTCAAACAAAAAAGCCGTGCTGACCACCAGCACGGCTTCTCTCAACGTCTTATGGCATCATACTCGGCTTGCAGGATTGCTCTCTGCTCACCATATCCTTCCGGTTCTTCGCCTGTCTCAACAGAGATATCTTCCCATTCATCTAACAGACGAACCGCCGATGCCAGCAGAGCTTCGAGTTTTTGTTCTCGGCTCAAAACTATGCAGCACCTCCTCGCAGCCTCATTCACCAAGCATCTGGCAGAGCTTCTTATACTTTTCCTCGCTCAACCGGCCACTGGCATAAAACACGTCCAGCTTCTTACGTAGTCCCTTAGTTTTGCCGCGCTCAATCATCCGAGCGCACACTTCATACAGTTCCATTGTTCTACCTCATCATTCTGCTTCCGCCGTCATCCCCAACTCCAGCAAAGTCAGGCGATATTCTTGATCCACCACAAGGGTATCTGTGCTATCCTGTGCGGCCATCAGCTTGGCCATGGGATCCTTTGCATCCTCCGCAGCTTTTGCCTGCGCGAGCCAGCCTTCATACGCAGCATTCACATCGGCTACAAGGCCGTCATAATACGGCACTTCCAGCAGATATTCTTCGTACTCCCACCCTGTTACGGTCGCTTCCTGCTGAAGCTGCTCGTATTCGGTCGGGTTGGCAAAGAGCCTCACAATGGCGATTTCAGGCCGTTGCGGGTGGCGTTCTACCATACAAAGCCCATCCGGCTTTGCACTGCCTCTTACTTTCATTTCGTATCACCTCTTTCAGACGCTTGATTTTGATGCTTCGTATATACTTTTCCTTTACTCGGAAACTGTTACAGTGATTCAACTGCCCTGCACGAGAAAGAAATCCCGCCGCCTGCTGCACGGATACAGGAATACCCATTTTCTGCTTTTTCTGTATCCGTCTGGCCTGCCGCAGCATCCGCAAAAAATTTCTTCGCCGCAACGTAGTAAATCCATGCCAAAACCGGAATCCGACCGCAGACACCGCCCGGGGGCGACCTTTCGCTTTTCGGGCAACGGCCGTGCGATACACTTGCCAATTCTCTTTCACCGCAAGTCCGAGTTCGTCTCGTAAAAATTTCTCAGCCGCAACCCGCGCCCTGTGCAGCATCCGTTTATTTGGCCCGAGCATTGTGATGTTGTCCATGTACCGAGTGTAATATTTCACACCTGGCATCCTAGCTAACATCCAGTCGAGTTTTTCCAGATAAAAGTTTGCTAGCCATTGACAGATGTAGTATCCGATAGCCAGCCCCTGCCCGCAGCTCTTGAGAATGGCCCAGATGAGCCGAAGAAACCGCTTGTCCTTGATTTTGCGGCCAAGGGCGCGGATGAGTCTCCGGATTGGGACGCTCGGGTAAAAGTGTCGGATGTCCATCTCGCAGGCATATCTGGTCCCTTTGGGGTCGCAGCTCATGGCGTGAGCAAGGTACTTGCGTATCCTTGCGCCGCCCCGCCCCGGAATGGACGCGCAGCTGTATGGGTGCATCCCGCGCATCAGGACAGGCTTCATCGCCTCCACGAGAAGCCGGTGGACGATGCCGTCCGGCCAGAATGGCACAATCTTCAGCTCCCGCTGCTTCTGGCTGCTGTTGTCATAAATTGTCTTGAGCTTTGGCCGGGTCGGAACATAGCTTCCCTCTGAAAGAATTTTGTAAGTCCGCTCAACATACTTTTCCAGATGTGTCAGCACCTTTCTGACTTCGCGTCGCCGGTATTTGTGGCGAGCCGAATCGAGGATGACAACTCGGATGAGGTCTTTGTCGAGCATCTTATCGTACAAATAGCCTACTCTTTTCGGCATGACAGGATGATTCATCTCCTTTTTCGCTTCGCTGCCGTCCGAACCATAGAGGTCTACTAGGCTGCGTCCTGTTGCGAAAATTTCCACCATGTGGTGTGGGAGACCCTGCGCAAAATGTGGAGAAGAAAAAGGTGTCGAGCGCCGATGTTGCTGTTCGAGTTGGACGAGCTGTTGTTGCCGTTGAAGTAGAACAGGCCCGCATTCGAGCCGTTGTCCCAGTTGCCGCCCACATACAGCACAAGCCAGCGCAGAGCGCAGAGAATCCCTATTTTTTAAGTTTCTGCCTCACTTGGCAGGAATCGATGATTGTAAAGCTTCTGGGGGCTGCGGCCCCCAGTCCCCCTCAGGGGACGAAAAGGAGTCGAGCGCCGATGAGGCTGTACGAGTCGGACGAGCTGTTGCCGCCGTTGAAGTAGAACAGGCCCGCATACGAGCCGTTGTCCCAGTGGCCGCCCACATACAGCACAAGCCAGCCGCTCGAAGTCCACGAGTAGTCCGGGATGTAGGTGGTCTCGCTGCCTCCGGCAGACGAGGGGTAAATAGCCCACGGTGCAGTTGTGGATGCTCCAAGAGCGCTGATGTATCCGCTGGAAGAAGCTCTGGTTCCCGCATTGGTGTATCCGTCGGAGGTGTCATCGGCGTATTTCGCGGGGTCGGTACAGACATAGACCGTGCTGCCGTTGAAGTTTACGCCGTCCACCCAGTCGAAGACGTTGCCCCACGGGTTTTCGATGTGCCTGTACTGGACGGCAGTTGCACCGTCCGTGCCGTAAGCTCTGCCGGTATGATAGGTCATGACATCGGTACCGCCGGAGGAAATTGCCGAGCTGCCGCTGCTATAGCCCTTGCCGATTTTGCTCTGGGTGTCCCAGTTGGCGTACTCTACGATGTAGAGCAGGCCGATGGCGCACCAGCTTGCGTAGTCGTACTCATACCAGCCGGAGCCTTTGCTCTTTGCGCCGCTGCGGGCAGATGCTCTGGTGATGCTTACCAGCGGAGACATTCCGGTGCGCGAAACATGGCCGGAGCCGGTATTGTAGCGACCGACGTATCGGCCAGAGCCGGGGTGCTTGTCCCACCCGGTCTTCTGCTTGTCAGCGATGTAGTAGTACCGCTTTTTTCCACTGGCGTCGTCCACGATCTTGTACCAAAAATCCGGGATGTGGACGACTACATCACCGTTGCTGCTCCTGCTGAAGCCGTTCTCGCCCTGCTTCGGGCCAACGGCGTTGCTCGCGATGTTGTACTCCTGCATACCGGCCCACGGGGCATAATCGTCAAAGGGACTACTGCCAGAGCCGGTACCAACAGCGGCCACCGGTTCGCTTGTGATATCAATGTTCACGAAACCGTTCGGGTCATTTTCCTGCCCCAGTCTTGTGCATACAGTAGAGCTGGCCCCATAATTCCAGCATACGCCAAAAACTCGAACATAGAAAAGTTTGAGGGTATACTCCCCACCCAGTTCAGTTTCGGCACTGTCCTCTGCAGTGTACTCATTCAGCACTGCCTTCACCGTCCATCGCCCGGTGCGAGGTAACGCCGTATGGTATACACCGTCCTCGCCCACCGTAGCCGTAATGATGCCGGTTCCATCCGTAATGGTCAGATTGCTTCCGGCATCCACCGTAATAGTCAGGTTCGGCAAAATCAAATCGCCTACCACTTTCGCGTCTGCCGATCTTCCAGCGATGGTCAAGCTGGCATCCGGCGGCGCACTGTCTTCGCCCTTCGGGCCTTGAGGGCCGGTGTCGCCGGTGTCGCCTTTCTCTCCCTTCGGGCCGGTTTCGCCGGTGTCGCCCTTCTCTCCCTTCGGGCCGGTTTCGCCGGTGTCGCCTTTTTCTCCCTTCGGACCGGTTTCGCCAGTGTCGCCTTTCTCTCCCTTCGGACCGGTTTCGCCAGTGTCGCCTTTCTCTCCTTTCTCACCCTTTTCGCCTTTCTCTCCCTTACAGTCGCCCGCTGCAATGCCCTTCAGAATCTCATTCTGGCGTTTGATTTGATCTGCAAGCGCCTGACCTGTTTCATCGCTCATCGGATGATTGATGAGTTCCCATGTGTCATCCATTTTCTTTCCCCCTTTATATGGAAAAATATATTGTCACAGCAGCACCGCAGGAGATTATCGTGCTATAGTGTTGCCATGCCACAATGTACATAGCTGCTTGCTTTCGCTTCTCAGATTATAGCAGTCCAACATCTGCAAAGCTGATTTTTGTTAGAAAATCACGAAATCTGTGATTTCAGCTGCTTCTCCGGATAAAAAACGAGAATCGCCCATCGGCATCCGGCCCAAATGCAAAGTTGGTGGATGACGCAGAACCCGCCGCTTGATTTGCAATATCAAGCGTCCTATTCATGTAGTTCAACGTGTTTCCCTCAGCAGCTCGTGCCTCTGTCGCGCTGTCTCTCGACGCACGTTCATTTGCCGACGCCGATGAAGCACATTCGGCGGAAATTTTCTCAGACTTATTGGCCGCGATCCTACTGGCTTCAGCAGAGGAAGCGCTATTTGCTGCCGCCTGTTCTGAAGCACTGGTGTTTGCCACAAGCTGCTTGATTTCGTCAACGCTTTTCAGCAAAGCGTCTGCCACATCCTCGCGCAAAGCATACATGAGCCGCCACTGGTCCGCTCCATCCAGAACATACACAGCTGCCATCTCAATGCAGTATGCAATGCTCGTCGGACGGGCAAGCCTCTTCACCTTGTACGATGCACCCGTCGATTGGCTTGTAGGCAGGTCCGCGATGTCAGACATCTTATCCACATAAAATTGATACCAAGCATCAGTTTCTGTTTCCAGCTTGGTATCGGCAATGAGGATTGCCATTGCACTCCCTCCTTTCAGCTAATCCCGATTTCATCAGCAAACTTCATAAGCGCCGCCGTCTCAATGTGCATCAATTCCGCCCATTTCTCGGCGGGCAGAATCTTCAGCCCATCTTCGGCCGGAAGTCTCACCTCGATAGGGAGACAGTCTCCGATTTCCAGATAACGGCGATTGTGATAGTAGCAGCTTGCCAGAACGCGCGCTTTGTGCGCCCAACAAATGGCTGTGGAGCGTTCATCGGCCGTACCGAATAATTCATAGTTAAGGCCGCTACACCAGCCACAGCCAGCCGATACAGGGCATTCTAAGCACTCCTGCGGAGATTGGGATGTACGCGTGATGGCGTCCAGCTCTGCTTTTGCCTGACGCTGAGCTTCCGTGGTATACAGACCATCATAGACACTGCCGAAGCGGACTTTCTGCGATTTTTCCTCGCCAATGGAAATCGGGGCATATCGAATGCAGGGATAAGCCGACCCGTCCGGCGCAAAGCTCAACATCGCACCGGTGCCGCCGCAGAAATTAGTGTCATCCTTGGCCTGTCCGCCCAAAAGGTCGTCCAGCATCGTAATCGTGACATCCATTCGTCGGGAAATAATGTAGTCAGAGACTGTCTGCATCTGCTCATACAGTGCACGGCCATCTTCGGGAGTGTAGACAGGTTCGTAAGCGTAGTTGCAAGCGATTTCCACGCATCCCTCATCCAGCATCATTTTGATGCTGTCGGCAATGTACTGAAAAGATCCCGGAACAAAGGTCATCTTGGACGTAAGCCACCCAAAATCCTTTTTTCCTGCCTGAAATGCTTTCCATGCCAGCGAAAAGCTGCCAACCCCATGCTCATCCACTCTGTACTTGTCATGCAGCTCTTGAATGCCGTCAATGCTGACAGTCACAGACATCATCTCATGATATTTTGCGAACAGGTGCTGCGCCGCCGGAGAAAACCACAACTTGCCATTCGTCGCAAAGCTGATTCTCGTGAACGGCGCAAGCGGAATCTCTCGGCGGTAGCACTCTGAAAACCAGTAGTCGCAGATGTGCTCAATCAGTTCGGCTTCAAGCAACGGCTCTCCGCCAATAAAATCCAGCACAACTGCCCGCGTATTCTGATTTACGAAATCAGACTCATTTTTCTCGTACAGGTCAAGGATGTAATCTACGACCTTTCGCCCGGTCTCGATGCTCATTCGCTCAACGCTCTTGTGGTGCTCATAGCAGTATGAACACCTGAGATTGCACCCGCTTGTCACTTGGAACGTAATGTTCCGGCAACAGACGCGGTTCTCGGCCGCAGTATCGCGCGCGTACAGTCTTTGGACCATGTTTCCATAATCCTCAATTCGCCGTTGCTTCAAGGAGAACGACCTCCTCTCGAACAAAATCAAACCTGTACTGCACACCCGCCGACGTCTGATGGTCAAGATACCGGGAGAGCACCATTTCCTGCACCATCTTCAGCTTCATTTGAGCCGCACGGCACAGTTCTGCATAATGGCGGATCACCTTTGCGGTTTCCGGATTTGCATCCGCGTTAAGCTGACGGCACAGAACCGCCATCAGCGCTTCAAAAGAGCTTGCTTCATAGTAAGCTCGCTCCACTGCTTCGCTTTCCTCCGTGGTCAATTTAATGGCTTTCATATTCTTCTCCTTAGCAGGCATCCATCTTCGGGAGGCGGTCTGCGATCTGACGGTAACGGTCACGAATCTTGTTCATGGTTTTCATGGCGTCAATCAGTTCCCGGAGATTGCCGTTGAAGTCCAGTCGCAGATACTCAGTAAGCACCTGCAAAAGATACCACATCGAAAAAATGTCAGCATCCTCAGTGCAGTTATAGCTTGCCGCGCCTTGAATCGTTTCTGCACATTTCAGATTTTTTGTCACCGGGTTGCCAGAAAAATTGAATGTGCGCGCCGCCAGCCCGATGGATAGAAGATTCTTCCGTTCATCGGGCGCTTCAACCCCGCACGCCTCCAGCGCAGACAGAACCACCGTAGAGCAGTAAACCACCCAATCATCAAAGTCCGTTGCGTCCAGCGCACAGAGGGTACCCGTGTAACCAAGACACCACAACAACTTGTCCTCATTATTCGGCGTTGCCGCAAGCAGAACGCTCCAATCGTCTGCTTCAATGTTCTCTTTTGCGAGCAGCTTCAGAAGCGGAAGATTCCTGAGATAGGATTCTTCCGTTCCTGCATCTGCATTCTGTGCAAAATGAAGCGTTGTCTCCATTTTGATTTCTCCTTTCATCACGATTTGCTCCACAGAAAGCCAGAGCAACCACTACAACCACCGCTGCAGGATCCGGAGCAGTCATCTGCGCACGTTGAACTGCATCCCGTGCAAAAGACGTCACAGCCGCTTCTGCATTGAGAGCCACAGCCTCCAGAACAGCCGCCGGAGCAATGGTTAGAGCAGTCACTTCCGCAGTTGAATGCACAACCAAGGTTCACACAGCTGCCGGAGCAGTCATTCGCACACGTCGAACTGCATTGCTGGATACATTTACTTGAGCAATTATCAGAACAGCTGCTTCCACAGCCGCCCTCACAAGTCGAAGAGCACCCATCACACGAACCAGAGCAGCCGCCCGAACATCCGCCGGAGCAGGAACCAGAACAGTTATTTGCGCAATTCTTCGTGCAAGTTGTGTTACAGCCTCCGGTGCAACTTCCAGTGCAGCTTCCAGTGCAGCTTCCCGTACAAGAACCAGTACAACTGCCGGCACAATCATTCGCACACGCTCTAGTGCAAGAGCCAGTACACGACCCCGTGCAGGGCCCCGTGCAGGACCCCGTGCAAGTGCTGGAGCAGTCGCTCGCACACGCTCTAGTGCAAGAGCCAGTACACGACCCCGTGCAGGGCCCCGTGCAGGACCCCGTGCAAGTGCTGGAGCAGTCGCTCGCACACGCTCTAGTGCAAGAGCCAGTACAAGTTCCCGTACACGTTCCCTGGCAGCTTCCCTTGCATCCGCCAGCGCAATCATTGGCGCACGATGCCACACAAGATCCAGTGCAGTTCCCCGTGCAGGAGCCGGTGCAACTCGTGCAAGCCGTATTGCATCCCGTGGAACACAGGCCAGAGCAGCGGCCAGAGCACCCGCTTGATGCAGCAGTTTCCGGGATCGAGCTCAGCTCGCTTAGCACTGCTGCCGCTTGGCTCAGCCTGCTCGCTGTGATTTGCGCCCCATTTTCGGGTGTGGTCGATGTTCCTTTGATCGCATCCAGCGGCTTTGTAATTTTTTGGATATGTTCGTTTTTGATGTACGCTCCAGCCGTCGGTTGCGTCGAGAAGTCGTATGCAGAACCGTTATAACTCGCCATACTGCCAACGCTCTGCCCTCGTGCTGTTCCCTCTGTTTTTCCGCGTCTCCCTACCTCGGCCTTGAGCAAGGCTTTGATTTCCGCATAGTCCGAGGGGTAGACTTTTTGCCCCCAGTTAGCCATTAAGCACCTCTCACTCTAACTTTGAGCCGCCGTTGTTCGGTCAGATCGTCACCCTCAACCGCATAACCAACCACTTTGCACGGGTCAATATATTCGCACGGTTTCGCCGCACGACCAACACCCGGAATATGGGAAAGTACAATGCAGTCTCCCGTGCTCACCGGGCCAACGACCTTTGTGTGGACACGTCCGGCAAGCGAAACCGGGATAAAAAGGGGGAGATTCTTTTCCAAGAAATCCTCCCCATCATTGACCTGCTCTCCTCCAATCAGCATCCCATATTCGTCCGAATGGATTCCGGCAATGCGGCTCGAAAGATTTGTGGCTTTGACATATTTTTCTTGCTGGCTGTTAGTATCCAGTGCAATAATGTCGCCCGGGTCTGTCTGTTCACCACGCGGCATGAGCTCGGCATAATCGTTGTAGACCGCTTCAAACACACGTTTTGCATGAATGTCCTCGCTCGCAGTCAACGACTTAAAATGCGCATCTCCCGCAGACCCGACATAGTGCGCTGTGCCATTTGCAAAATAGACCGTTCCTGTAAAGGTTCCGCCTGTGTTCCGCATGGCGCCAAGAGCACGACACGCATCAGCAGCGGTGCCCGCACCAGTGCCGCCGCGTTCAATCGGCAAATTCCCGCTTGTAATGTCGCTCGCCGCATGGCTGTGCTTAGCCGCAGCAAATTCGTTTGCGTGCTTTCCGTCCAGCATATCTGCATCGCATCCAGACATACGTCCATACCGAGAAAGCAGGGTTACAATCTGTTGGGCCGTAAAGTTCTCTTTCGGCAATGCCGCATTTGCTGTATTCTTGACTGCCGAAACATCCGAAATGTTCTGGTTCAGCAGTACGGACAGAATATAGAACACCATGTTGAACTGCTGGCTCGTCGGCTTCCCGTCCAAGCCACCAACGATTGCCGCCCATCCATTACGCCAATCGTCAATCGAAATCTCCTGCCGAACGCCACCAATCGAGAACGCCGTCTTGGAATAGTCGATCAGCTCTGCCCCCGAACGTGCATCTGCCATAGAATCACCCCCTGTTAATTGATGGACTGTGCAAACATTCCCTCGCCAAATCCTGCAACTCGCGGATTGAGATCCACAAAGCCAAACGTCTCTGCATCCTCCGTTGAGCAGTTGATTCTGACTCTTACGCCCGCCGGATGAACCACCAAGTCGTGCGTTCCCAAAATGGACAGAACCAAATCCGAGAACGGCGCGGAAATCGAAAGGTAAATGGTCGCAGGCGCATCGCGACGCTCACTGTATACAACTTCTGTCGCTCCAAAGATAATTTTGGTTGCTTCGATAATCTCGTTCGGTGTACAGCGGCACGAATTGACGTAAGCCTTGTACTTCAAGCAGACGCGATAAATATCATCGTTGTCTGCCAGTTCACGGCTTCCAATCATCGCCCCCGCCTGCTGACGAGTAAGGCATACCAGCTGGCCAATTCGGTTGAGCAAAACGCCGTTGCACTTGTCGATGTTGTTAATCCACTCAAACCCGCCCAGTGCAAGCATTAAATGTTCGTACTCAGGCGCAAAGGCCCAGACGATTCCATCCAGCACAGACATTTTCTCTACTCTAAGCGGCTTTTCGCTCAGTGCTTCAAATGCCACCGTTTCACCCCCTGTTCGCCGTTCTTTGCAGAATCCATTTTCCCTCAGAATTCTTTCGGTAAATGGTCAACGGGCTAATCACTCTTGCGGTACTGCCCATCACGCAGTTATCAGGAAGATTTTTCAAGTCCTCCAGCGTGTCGCACACATAATTTCCCAAACAGCTTTCTTCATACGCTTCCAGTTGAAATTGTGTTGGGAGCTTAGCGTACATTTCTTTATACGCCGAAATCATGCTTTCACCACCCGAATTCCGTTCATAGTGACAACCGGTTGCTGGTTGATGCTGACCGGGACGACGCCCGTAAGCATAGCGCTGTCCTCCACGCCCTCAATATCCGGCCTTTCGGAAAGAAGCCCCCGAATCTCGATATAATCAACGCCGGACACGTTCTCCATAATAGGCCGGATGAACTTCTGCAGCCTAACCGATGTTCCCGCCGAAAGAATTTCTTCCATCAGCAGGGATTTGATTCTCGCTTCAAAATCGTCATCCAGACCACCAGCGCTCGTGACTTTGACCGACAGCAGCAAATAGACATCGTTGACGCGGGTAAACTCAACATACTGGCGCGTTCCGTTTATGTCGGTGGCATAAGCGTAATGGCTTCCATACGCCCTAATTCCACCTGATTTGTTTTCCCAGATGATGCCCGCAACATCTTCATCCGAACCGCCCTGCACAACAATTTCGATGCAATGCGGCGGACGACCAGCCGTATCCTTTTCATCATCGTCATTTTGATAACCCGCGGCGAACGTCACGCCCTCTACGTCGCTATAAAGCAGCGATACAATGGCATTGACTGTTCCTGTACCGCGGCTTGCCACGCGATTGGTATAGCTGGTGCGGGCTTCCGAATCTCTCTGCGTCAATCTGCCCTTTATGGGCGGGATCTCGTTTATGCAAGAATCCCAGCCATCAACAGAAGTCACAATTTGGTCGATGGTCTTATCTGCCTGCACGTAGTTTCCGTATTCGACGCTCTCAAAAAGAATGTTGCTGGTCACGTCAACAACCGTAATGTACCTGCAAAGAGATGCAGAAAAGCTGTCGGCTGCACCAGAAGCCGACAGCACAATCGTATGGTTCCCTCGTTCATCCGTGGAATCTTCGACCTTGATTCCAAACTTCGTGAGCGCATCAAATTTCTGAAGCTCTACCAGGATTTTCGTGTAAGCATCGCTGTACGAACTCACCGAAAGCTGTTTTGTGATGCTGGCCGACTCGGAATAGCTGCCAACTTCACCCGAAGTCGCATTTCTGGATACGCCAAACTCAAACGTAATTGTTCCGCTCACGCTCTCGATTGGCCGAATGCCGATTCTTCTCCAGTTCGCACTGGAAATCGTGGACACTCCTTTTGCCTGAAATTGGCGCTGTGGATATGTGCTCGACTGCACCAAAGCGCCTGCCGGAATCACCGTGCCCTCACGCCCCGTACAGGACAGCGTATATTTTGTGCGCGCCTGCCCGATACGGTTGACGCCGCCAATTTGCATCGCGTTGTCCAACGCGATTCCCTCAGCAGTGTTCGGGAAGAGCTGCTGATAGCTAGCCGCAAATGCCTCCCACAATTCCGCCGGGGCATCGGCAAAAATCGTAAAAAGCACGTTCATAAGGCTCTGCGGATTTTCAGACGGGTTCACGCCGATTTCATCCTCAAATCTTTTGCAGGAGTCATTATAGATTTCATCCAGTCGCCGCATTGAAAAGCCGTCAGCTGTTATTCCATACTCCATGAGAAAGCTCCACCTCACTTTCCACCTCCCCCTCCGTTGTTTTTGCGGTAAACTTTGCAGAGAGAGTTCGTTTTTTCTTGTCCATTGCAAGGTTTATTGAACCGACACTTGTAACGCTAGGCACACTCAAAATCTGGTCGCGCAGCGTTTTTTCGATAAGCGCTCGGTTTGGCGTCTTCACTAAAATCGATTCAAAATAAGGCACGCCCATTTCAGGATTAAAGACCCACTCGCCCTTGATCCACCTCAATTTGATTTGGATGCCCTGTCGAACCGAGTCGATGATTGTAAAATCTCCACTCTCGTTTATCAGTAGGTCTCCGCTTTTGGAGAGCGCAAGGTCTCTTAAAGCCATTACACAGGTCCTCCAGTCGGTCCATGCACGCCGACGTGCGTGTGCGTATTCATCACAATTCCGCCGAGCGTCAATGTGCCGGAAATTGTCACGTTTCCCGTCACCGAGATATCGCCATTCACCTTGGTGTTTCCCTTGATGTTCAAACTCGGAGACGTCACATCAACGCTCGAAGATGATGCCGTAACAGTCGTGCCACCTTTTTCCACCTTTATGGAATCAGATGCCACTGTAATTTTGGTATCATCCTTTTTGATTTCGATTTTGTCTTTCGTGACCGTGATAGTAGAGCTGGGCGCAAACATGATGGCCGCTTCTTCACTCCCGGCCTTTTTGACCTGCTCACCCGGCGACTGGTAAAGGCCCGGAAGTAAAGCTGCATTTGAGAGATCCCATTTGAGGTCTGTTCCTGAGCCGCCCTCGTTGAAGAGAGCAAGGCACCCGTCATCCGACTTCACCGGAAAGGCAAAACCAACCGTCCCACCTGCTCCACAGGGCATCAGAATGATGGTGCCTGATATTTCCGGGTAAGGAACTTCTCGGCCATCATCTGTCGTCACCTTGAGGTTCGGGGTAAGCTTTGCAGTATGGTTATTCTCTACCTTTCCGACCTTGGAGGGTGCAGATGTATGAATCGAATCTTCCATCAGCCGCCCAACAAGGGAAGATACTGCATCAAGGAAGTCCTGTTTCACGTCACTTCACCTCCACAAACAGCGCTACACATTTCCAGTCATCGCCCTCTGTGTCGCCGGTAAATTTAATTTTGGACGCTCGATAATTGCCTTTGTACGATTTTGAGTCAATTTTTACATAATCGTCCACTTGGATATGGCCATTAAGCACATAAGTGACTTCGATGCCTTTTTTCGCCTTGCGCTTGGAAGCATTGCTGCTCTTTTTATCGCTCGTAGATGCAGACTCAAAGACAGGCTTCGGGGAACCGATAAGGCCCGTGCTTGCGGACAGCACATAAGCGGCCATTGTTATTGGTTCGTCCAATGCGCAGATTTGGACAATTCCGTTTTGCAAGCTCCAGCGCATTTTGCTGCGGTTGCAAACCCTTTCAATCAAGGTCTTTCCTGCCCCTACAAACGCAAAATTCGTGAAGTCTATCAGCTTAGCGGACTTTGAGAATTTAACCTCACAGCCCATAATCTGCGCCGCGTCACGCACGATTTTATCCCCGGAGATGGTGCCGGAATAGCTGAGGCTTACCGTGTTGTCTCGGCACGATGTAAAACTGTCCACAAACTCTATTGTGGTTTGCTGATCTGCGCCGCTCTGCTCAGTTTCAAAGTACGTCAGCGTTCCGCCCATTATTGTGGGCAGGTCATCCTTGTACCCCGCACTCAGCTCAATCAAACAGTCCTCTTGTTCAAGTAGGCGCAGGGTCTCATCTGCCAAATTCCACAGCGTAATTTTTCCAGTGTTGGAACTTGAGCTGTCACCAACTTCGCAAGAAAATTGGCACCGAAGTGCCCTACCGGTTGACTCATTCGGCTTTCCGAGTTCTCGGCCCGTGGAGTTGTTCTTTCCGATTCGTACTCTGTACTGACGGCCAAATTCTTCCATCACTGCACCCCCATCTGTTCAGCCGGCAGATAGTACAGGTGAGCCACCGCATCAACGAAATCTTGCCTGCCGATGCGTTCCTTGTCTGTTTGAACGCCAAGGATTCCCGGCGGACCGTTCGAGTTGAGATAGTAGAAGTTCCAGATCGCTCCCGGCACGAGCTTTGCCATGCCGATTTTCATCTGCATATCTGCATCGTAGATACTCAGCATCCAAAATTCTCCGTAAGCGTTCCATGTAACCCGGAGGTAGTAGTATGTGCCGTCAAGGTTTACGCGCATCACCGAATCATTGCGATCCGGCACGGAAATCTCGTAGTATTCCATTTGCACACCTCACTTGAAAAGGCCAATGGCTTTTGCGCCAGAACACAAAATGCTGGATTTTGTGGCCTTTTCGTCCTTCTGGGTGCCAGATGTAGACGATGAGCTTTTTTGTCCAGCGCCCGTGTTTTTCTTAGATGTTCCTCCGCGAATGTACTTCACGCTGATATTTGCCATATCGGTGGAGTTGATAGACGCTTGCTTCAGCTTGATGGTCAGCCGGGTACTACTGCCGTCCTCAACCGTTCGAGGGGCGGTAATGCTCGTGATGCACATATTTTCGTAACTGTCGCCAGCCGCGGTAAACGAAACCGGAGTCTTTTTCAGCCACAGCTGACGAAGTTCTTCAACCATCGTCTCAACACGGCTTGACGATGCCGCGTGTTGCTCAGCCCATGTGACAGGGCTATTGGTGATGATAGCTTCGATTTCCAGCTCACGGGGTTTTAAGCAGATGTTGTCCGTGATGGAGTATCCTTCCTCTGTTGCATACTCCGGCACATCACAGGTCATCGTTTCTGACCTTTTGATGATTGCATCGAACTCAAATCCGCCGAGGGATGCAGGTTGCTTTGCCAGCACAGCGCATCACCTCGTATAATAAAATAGTAGTATTTATAGACCGCTCTCCAGCGGAATGC
>OJPO01000403.1_pt1 | contig 26209 bp, 26 predicted proteins | sample 1598541 | NCBI WGS metagenome assembly OJPO01 (sample SAMN03922453, study PRJEB24848) | human gut metagenome | isolation source: stool sample | host: Homo sapiens | place: Germany | collected 2009-11
TCCTCTTCGTTGAGATTTTCGTCTTCCTGTGTCAAATGGTGCTTCAGTTCCCCTTGCAGGGCGGCGTTGATGAAGCGTTGGGCTACGATCTTCATCGCTTCGTTGAAATGAGCCTGCGTTAAGGCCGTTAAGCCGCCGGCTTCCATCAGTTGCTCTACGGCATCGTTCAGAATGGCCTGCTGCTGGTCGGTAAATTTTACGGTGTCGTTTATTTTGGGTGTACGGTGTGCCACGGTGATTCCTTTCGCGCCCTACGGGAGCGCTGTTATCGCCTGGACACAAAAAACCTTACATCCTCCTCAATACACATATCCCGCGCCGATCACGCCGTCCTGGGCTTTAAGCATCTGCACAAGATCGTCTGTCGGCCTCACGTAAAACTCGGGCCGGATTTCACCGGAACACCCCTGGGTAAGCACATCAATGCGGCAGGCCACGCCCTCTTCGCTACCGGTCTTATCTGTAGAAAGGACCTTCGCAACGTCCTTAAGGTCTTTCGTAGCCGAAAGCGTGATGTTAAGCACCGCGCCTTTCCTCGCCCGCATCTCTTCCATCGTCTGCACTTCGCTTGCGGTAAAGGAAAGTTTGCCGGTAACGCCGTTTTCATCACGCCGTGCCCTGCAGCGCCCCGTAAAGACGAGCACTTCATCGGTCTTTAAGAGTTTCTTGTAACGGTCAAGGGCCTCAGCGTAAATAAAGACGTCCTGGCTTTCCTTGCCGTTACTGATCGTGAGAATTCCGATCTTGCCGCGCTGCCCCATCAGCACGCGCATGTCGGTCACAAGCCCCGCAATCGTAAAGTTCTGCCGGCTGTCTGCGAGCTTTTTATAGGGCGTCGCAAAATGTTCCGTTTCCTTTTTGTACTGGGCAAAAAGGTCACCGGTGAGACAGAAACCAAACGCTTCAATTTCCTGTAAGAGCTTTTTGCGTTCACCCCAGGGAATCGCCTTTTTCCAGCTCACAATACGCTCGGCTTCCCCGTTTTCATCGGCAAAGAGACTCCCCTGCCCGACAGAAGCCGCAACGGTCTGCGCTGCCTGCAGTGCCTGACTTACATTCTCAAAGTAAAGTCCGCGGTCAGTGGAAATGGAATCAAAAGCACCGGCACGCACAAGCTGCTCCAGGATCTTACGGTTCACAGTGGGCACGCGCGCCGCAAGGTCAAAGATGTCCAGGTAAAGCCCGTTCATCTTCCGTTCGTTAATGATGTCTTCAACGATGTTTTGCCCCAGCCCCTTAATTGCTCCGAGGCCGATACGGATGGTTTTGGCGTCAGGGACCGTAAAGAACCAGTCGCTCACGTTCACGTCCGGCGGCAAAAAAGTCACGCCGCAGTTACGGGCATCGTCAATCAGCGTGCGCATCTTGTCGCCCTGATCCATCACAAGGCACAAGTTCCCCGCGAAAAAGCATGCCGTATGGTGGACCTTCAAATAAGCCGTCTGCCATGCGACATACGAATAGGCTGCCGCGTGCGACTTATTAAAGCCGTACCCTGCGAACTTTTCCATGAGGTTAAAGATTTCGGTCGCGGTCTCTTCGCTCACATTACGCTCTGCGGCACCCTTAATAAAGACGGCACGCTGCCGCTTCATTTCCTCGACGTTTTTCTTACCCATGGCGCGGCGCAGAAGGTCAGCGCCGCCCAGGGAGTAGCCGCCGATAGCACGCGCGACCAGCATCACCTGTTCCTGATACACCATGATGCCGTAGGTTTCACGCAGAATCGGTTCCATGCGCTGATCCAGATACTCCACCTTCTCGCGCCCGAACTTACGGTCAATAAAGTGCGGAATCTGATCCATCGGGCCCGGACGGTAAAGAGCATTCAGAGCAACGAGATCTTCAAGGCAGTCCGGTTTTGCCTGCCGCAGCTGTTCGCGCATGCCGTCGGATTCAAACTGAAAGACGGCGCCGGTGTTGCCGGTCTGAAAAAGTTTCAGGGTTTCCTTATCGTCAACCGGAATACGCTCAAGTTCAAAGTGTTCCCCCGGATGGAGCCTGTCAATGTACTCAACGGCTTTTCCGAGAATCGTCAATGTCGTAAGCCCCAGGAAGTCGAACTTCACGAGGCCCACGTTTTCGACGTCTTTTTTGTCGTACTGACTCACCGTGTTTTCAGGACGGCCGTCTGCGTTATAAAGCGGACAGAAGTCCGTGAGTTTTCCGGGAGCGATCAGGACGCCCCCCGCATGCATGCCGAGGTTGCGCGTGATGCCTTCGAGTTCCTTGGCGTAACTCATGAGCTCCTTGTACTCGGGCTGCGCTGCAAGCGCCGCAAAGTCCGGTTCCATCTCCGCGGCTTTCTCAAGCGTCACATCAAGCCCCGGCTTTTGCGGAATGAGTTTGGCGAGGCGGTCCACCTCGTTATAACCCATGTTCAAAACGCGGCCTACGTCACGCACAACAGCCTTGGCGCCCATAGCGCCGAAAGTGACGATCTGGCTTACGGCGTCCGCCCCGTAGACGCGCTTCACGTACTCAATCGTGCGGTCACGGTTATGCTGACAGAAGTCCACGTCAAAGTCAGGCATCGAGACGCGCTCCGGATTCAGGAAGCGTTCGAACAGCAGCCCGTAATGCAGGGGATCGAGGTCCGTAATACCGAGGCAATACGCGACAAGCGATCCTGCGCCCGAACCACGGCCCGGCCCCACCGGCACACCGTTACGTTTGGACCAGTTGATGAAGTCCTGCACGATGAGGAAGTACCCGGGGAACTTCATCGTGATGATGGTCTTAAGTTCGTAATCCAGACGCTCCATGTATTCAGGGCGTTTGGCGTCACGGATCTTCTCGTCCGGATAGAGAAACGCGAGGCGCTTTTCCAACCCTTCCCTGGAGAGCTTGACCATGTAATCATCAAGACTCATGCCGTCAGGCGTCGGAAAGACGGGGAGCTGGGGTTTCTGCAGCACACCGTCCAAGTTACAGCGCTGCGCAATCACCACGGTGTTTTCAAGGGCCTGAGGGATGTCGGAAAAGAGTTCCCGCATCTCCTCTTCGGTCTTGAAATACTGTTGCGGGGTGTACTCCCGCGGCCGTTTGGGGTCTGCCAAAACGTAGCCCTGCGCAATACACACACGCACTTCGTGCGCGGTGAAGTCCTCTTTTTTCAGAAACTGAACCGGATGCGTGGCTACAAGCGGCAGCTTCTGCGCGACCGAGTGGCCTGCCATCTTCGCAACGAGCGCATCGTCGCCTTTGCGGCCTGCTCGCTGCACTTCCAAGTAAAGCCGCCCGGGGAAAGCCTTCTTTAACTGCTCCGTGACGGCGTCCGCCTCCTCAGGCGTCTTCCCCATGAGAAGCCGCTCGATGATTCCTAAGGGGCCGCCCGAAAGGCAGATGAGGCCCTTACAGTTTTCGGGCGTGAGCCACTCGAGTTTCAGTTCCCCGCGTCCCAGATACTGGTTTTCCATCCAGGCCTTGGAGAGCAAGAGGCAGAGCGACAGGTAGCCTGTGTGGTTCTGGCAGTAAACCGTGAGCCTGTAGGGTTCGTTGCGTTTGCCGGCAATGCTGTTCGTGATCCAGAGATCGCACCCGACAATGGGCTTTATGCCGTCGGCGATCGCGTGCGTGTAAAAGCGCAGCCCCCCGAAGACATTCATGTTGTCCGTGATCCCGAGCGCCACCTGGCCGCGTTCGGCCGCGGTTTCCAAAATCGGATCAAGCCTGACAATGCCGTCGGTGATCGAATATTCAGAGTGAAACCGCAGGTGGACAAACTGGTTGGACATAGTCGCTGACGGAAAACTAAAAAAGGAAGCGGACAGTCAGATGCACTCTCTGTCCGCCAAGGAAAATGAAACGGTGCAGAGGGTCAATCTACACCGTTTTATCTTAACGTTAGTGCTTCAGAGGCTTAAAGCGCAGGCGGTGCGGACGCGCGGCTTCTTCGCCCAAGCGCTTACGCTTGTCGGCTTCGTACTCGTTGTAGTTGCCGTTAAAGAACACCACCTTGCTGTCGCCTTCAAAGGCAAGAATGTGCGTGGCGATACGGTCAAGGAACCAGCGGTCATGAGAGGTCACCATCGCGCAGCCCGCAAATTCAAGAAGCGCTTCTTCAAGGGCACGCAACGTTTCAACGTCAAGGTCGTTGGAAGGTTCGTCAAGGAGGAGAACGTTTCCGCCCTTTAAAAGCGTTGCGGCAAGGTGTAGGCGCCCTCGTTCACCGCCTGAGAGCACACCCACGAGCTTTTGCTGGTCGCCGCCCTTAAAGTTAAAGCGGCCGAGATAGGCGCGCGCGGGCATCGAAAACTTTCCGACCTGAAGGATGTCCTGGCCGTCGGCGATCGCGTCAAACACGGTCTTATCGTTCGGGAGCGAATCGCGAAGCTGCGCAACGGCCGCCAACTGCACGGTGTCGCCGAGCACGATTTCACCAGAGTCCGGTTTTTCCTTGCCGTCGATCATCTTAAAGAGCGTCGACTTACCGGCGCCGTTGGGACCAATCACACCCACAATGGCGCCCGGGGGCACCGTGAAGGAAAGGTCGTCAATTAGCAACCGGTCGCCGAACCCTTTGGAGACGTGATGAAACTCAATGACTTTGTTTCCGAGACGCTCTGCGACCGGAATAAAGATTTCATTCGTTTCATTGCGGCTCTGATATTCGTAGCTTGACAGCTCTTGAAAGCGGGCAAGACGGGCTTTGGCCTTCGCCTGCCGGCCCTTGGGGTTCTGGCGGACCCATTCGAGTTCGTGGGCAATCGCCTTGGAGCGCGACTCCTGCTGGCGCTTTTCGATTTCCAGACGCTTTTCCTTCTGCTCGAGCCAGGAGGAATAGTTCCCCTTCCAGGGAATGCCCTCGCCGCGGTCAAGTTCAAGAATCCATTCGGCCGCGTTATCAAGAAAATAGCGGTCATGCGTTACGGCAACGACGGTCCCAGGGAAGCGGTGCAGGAACTGCTCAAGCCACTCCACGCTTTCAGCATCGAGGTGGTTTGTCGGTTCGTCAAGAAGCAGCATGTCGGGCTGCGACAAAAGCAATCGGCACAATGCCACACGGCGCTTTTCGCCGCCCGAGAGGTGCTTGATCACCGCGTCCCACGGGGGCAGACGCAAGGCGTCCGCGGCAATTTCCATTTGTGTTGATGCGTCCGTTCCAGCCGCCGAAATAATGGCTTCAAGTTTGGCCTGTTCGGCCGCAAGCGCGTCAAAGTCCGCATCGGGCTCGGCGTAAGCCGCATAGACTTCTTCAAGGCGCTTTTGCGCGGACATCACTTCGCCCATGCCCTCTTCGACGCAGGCTCTCACCGTCGCTTCGGGATCAAGCTGCGGCTCCTGCGGCAGATACCCGATCTTTAAGCCGGAAAGCCACGTGATTTCCCCGTCGATATCCTTATCGACCCCTGCCATGATTTTGAGCAGGGTTGATTTTCCGGCGCCGTTTAAGCCCAGAACGCCGATCTTGGCGCCCGGGAAAAACGAGAGAGAAATATCCTTAAGAATCTGACGCTTCGGGGGAACGATCTTGCTCACCCGATTCATAGTCATGACATACTGGGCCATGCGGAGAAATCCTGAAGAAAACTGAATTAAGAAAATCACGGGCGCCTGCCCGTGACGAGACTGACAACATTGTAAACGAGACGCCCTCGGGTTCAGCCGCCCGCGATACACAAAAACAGCGGCTCATGCCTTGTAAATTCAGGGGCTTTTAAGTTTTCATACGTCAAACGCACGGTAGAATGCACGCATCTTTTTTCGTGCATGACACCCGGTTTCTTTGTATGCAGTCCTTGTTTCGTCTGATTTTCTGCCTTGCAGCGGGCATTGTCAGCCTATCCGCTGCAGCTCAGGACGAGCTCAGTTTTGAAGGTACCGTGATCAATGCAACGGAAGACACGCGGGCCGCGGAAGACCTTCCCGCCACCGAGCGGGAAGTGGCCCCGCCCGCGGATATCTGGGACCGCATCCGCCGCGGCTTTCAGATGCCGGCCATGAACACCCGGCGCGCCAAGCAGGCCTTAAAACTCTATGCCCGCGATCCGGAATATATCCGCCGCGTCACGGAGCGCGCCGGCAAATACCTCTACCACATCGTTGAAGAAGTCGAACTCCGGGGGATGCCCACGGAACTCGCGCTCCTGCCCTTCGTTGAAAGCGCTTTCCAGCCTGAAGCCCTTTCTTACGCCAAGGCCTCGGGCCTGTGGCAGTTCATGCCTACCACGGGAAGCATCTATTCCCTGCAGCAAAACCTCTGGAAGGATGAGCGGCGCGACGTACTGGAAAGCACCCGGGCCGCCTTGGACTACTTAAACCGCCTGCACACGCTTTTCGGTGACTGGCAGCTTGCACTGGCTGCCTACAACTGGGGCGAAGGCAGTGTCTCTCGGGCCATCCGCCGCGCCAAAGCCCGCGGGCAGAAAACGGACTACGTGCATCTCCGGATGCCCCGGGAAACCGCCTGGTATGTGCCCAAACTCATGGCGGTACGTGAAATCATCGAGCACCCCGAGCAGTACGGCGTGACGCTGCCTGACATCGAAAATTCGCCTTACTTTGTGCGCATCACCAAAAGCCGCGACATTGACCTTGATACCGCGGCGCGTCTGGCGGAAATGGAGCCCGAGGACTTTAAGCTCTTAAACCCGGGGTTTAACCTTCCGGTGATTGTGGCAAGCCACAACTCCTACATTCTGCTGCCCATTGACCGCGTGGCGGTCTTTATGGATAACCTCGCAAGCTGGGTCGATACCGGAAAACCGCTTTCTTCCTGGGCGCTTTATCACACGCAGGCAGGTGAAACGCTTTTGGACGTCGCGAACAAAACCGGCATGACAGAGGACGACCTGCGGCGCATCAACCGTATTCCCCGGGGGCGCCGGATTTTGGCGGGCTCAGCACTGTTGGTGGACGCGGGAGGCCAGGATGCCCCAGCCATTTCTGAAGACGAATTAAACGCGAGCCTCAAACTCTCGGAACCTGAAGTGCGCCGCATCGTCTACCGTGTCCGCAGAGGCGACACGCTCTACGAGATTGCCGCGCGGTTCGGTGTGACGCAGAAGTCACTTCGTACCGCAAACCGCCTGCGCACCTCACAGCTTCGCATCGGGCAGCGCCTCATCATTGTGGTGAGCCCCAAAGCCAAACGCCCGCGCTCGGCCCTCTCGCGGGCGGCGTGCAGCCGCAAGGGGAAGGTAACGTATTCCGTGCGCCGGGGTGACACGCTCTCTTCGATTGCCCGCCGCTACGGCACAAGCATTGCCCGCATTAAAAACATCAATTCTCTGGCAAGTTCCCGGCTTCGCGTTGGCCAATGCCTCGTGATCCGCCGATAATGCCGGAACCGCCGACTTTTTAGAAAAAGGAAAACTGCTATGGGTTTCTTATCCGGTAAGCGCCTTCTGATCACAGGCGTCCTCTCCAACCGTTCGATTGCCTACGGTATTGCCAAAGCCTGTCACCGTGAAGGTGCGGAACTTGCCTTCAGTTATGTGGGCGAGCGCTTTAAGGACCGCGTTGCCGGTTTTGCCGCCGAATTCGGCAGTGACCTCGTGCTCGAGATGGATGTGAGTAACGATGAGCAGATTCAGGCAGTGACTGAGAGCCTGAGAAGCGCCTGGGGCGGTCTCGACGGCTTTGTTCACTCGATCGGCTTTGCGCCGCGTGAAGCGATTGCCGGAGACTTTTTGGACGGCCTTTCCCGCTCGGGCTTTCACACCGCGATGGACATTTCCGCCTACTCGTGGCCGGCACTTGCGAAGGCCCTTTTGCCTCTGATGCAGGGCCGTCAGGCGTCGATTCTGACGCTTACGTATCTCGGAAGTGAACGTACCGTTCCCAACTACAACACGATGGGACTTTGTAAGGCTGCCCTTGAAGCCGCAACGCGTTATCTTGCGGGGTCGCTGGGACCTCAGGGAATCCGCGCCAACGCCATCTCCTCGGGCCCCATTAAGACCCTGGCTGCTTCCGGCATCAAGGACTTCTCCAAGATCCTTGACTACATGGAAAAGACCTCGCCCCTGCACCGCACCGTGACGATTGATGAAGTGGGTAACACCGCAGCGTTCCTGCTCTCTGATCTCGCAAGCGGTATCACGGGCGACACAATCTATGTGGACGCGGGTTTCCACACTGTGGCCGTAAGCCCCGATTGCGCTCAGTAACAAAACTTATAATTGTCTCTTTCCCTGGGAGACAGTCATATGCCGTTACCGCAAAGAGCCACCGCCGCTGTACCAGGCGATCCGGTGAAGCTTTTTTACTGTAGCGGCATCTGCAATTTCGGTGACGAACTGTCTCCCTACATCGTTGAGAAAATCACAGGCCGAAAGGTTCTTTCCGCCGGCCGGGAAGAACCGGCCCTGTACGCGATCGGATCGCTTCTCAACTACGATGTTCTGCACGGAAACAATGTCGTTTGGGGCACCGACTCATCAGCGAAACATCGGCCCGGATTCTGCCGAAACTCTTTCCCTTTAAGCGCAATATTCCGATCCTTATCCAGCGTCTGGAAAAGGTATCATCAGAAAAATCGCTGATCACGGCGGTACGCGGCAGACTCACGCGTGACGTACTTACAAAGGCCGGACACGACTGCCCTGATGTTTACGGTGATCCCGGCATTCTTCTGAGGGAGTTTTTCTGTCCGAGTGAGGAAAAGCGCTTTAAGACGGGGCTTATCCTTCACTATTCGCAGGACAAGCTCTTTTCCGACGAAGCCTGCGCAAAACAAGGCATCCGGAAAATCTCTCTGGTTTGTACGCCGACCAGGACAGTGGAAACCATCATCGCAGAGATCTGTCAGTGCGGAAAGATTATTTCCTCGTCACTTCACGGCCTGATTCTTGCCCACACCTACGGTGTGCCCGCACGGTGGATTCAGATCAAGGACATGCGGCTGCATCAGAGCCAGTCGTTTAAGTTTTACGATTACTTAAGCGGCATCGGCGCCGAAGCCCAGCGCCCACTGGTCCTGTCGCCCGCCATGACCGATTTGTCGGTTTTGTCCGACATTGAGGCAACAACGGTGGAAATCAGTGACCAAACGCTTGACCGGCTCTTGAAAGCCTTTCCGGTTGACGTCGTCTGAATTCCCATAAGGAAAGAGCCGCTCAAACAAGCGGCTCTCTTCTGATCGGAAAAAGAAACTGGACCTAGAGACCGGCCTTTTTCTTAGCCTTTTCCTCTTCCTTTGCCTTACATTCGGCGCAGATCCCGTACATCGAGAGCGAATGGCTTTCCATCGTAAAGCCCATCTTCTCGGCAACCTGTCTCTGACGCCGCTCGATCTCGCGGTCCACAAACTCTTCCACGCGGCCGCAGCGCGTGCAGACAATGTGATCGTGATGATCGCCGTCATCCATCTCGTAAGTCGCCCGGTCTGAGCCGAAATGGTGACGCACGAGAATGCCCGCCGCCTCAAACTGCGTTAAGACGCGGTAGACGGTCGCAAGGCCCACATCCAGGTTTTCCTTGAGAAGCTGCTTATAGACGTCTTCCGCACTCAAATGCCGCTCTTCGGGGTTTTGCTGCGCTCTCTGAAAGATTTCCAGGATCTTCATGCGGGGAGCCGTTGCCTTCAGTCCCGCTGTTTTCAGTTCTTCTTCCGGCTCTCTGATACCGTAAGTCATTGCCATAGCTCTTAATCTCTCCAGACTGCGCGGGGATCTGAACAAAAATCACACACACCGGAAAAACAGGGAACACTTTCTCCGGAGAATACAAATAATCACGTACCCGCTCCTGATACCCGCTATCATACAATGTTGCCGTGTCTCGCCGACACACTCTTTTTGACTAATCCTGACCTCCCGGAATTAAACCGAATGTCTCTGCGCACAACCCTTGTTGTCCTTACGGCTGCCGCTGCCGCATTTACCGCCGGCTGTAACTTCAACAGCTATGTTTACCGGCCCGACGTGCACCAGGGTAACCTCATCACGAGCGAAATGATTGAGCAGCTTGAGCCCGGCATGTCCCAGGCGCAGGTGCAGTTTCTCCTCGGAGAGCCTTTGATTCAAAGCCCTCTGCATAAAGACCGCTGGGACTACACCTACTATTTGAACCCCCGCCGCGGCGACATTCAGGTGCGCCGCGTCACGATTTATTTTGATGACGCGGGCCGCATGACAAAGGCCGAACACAAGGCGCTTCCGACCGAAAGGCAGGCCGACGAAATGATCCTCGGGCGTGAAACCGACTTTAATCCGGCCCCCTAAGGAAACAACACAAAAACTATGACACCGATTTCCATTACCGTCACGGGTGCCGACGGCCGCATGGGGAAAATGATCCTTGAGGCGGCAGCGGCCGCTTCTGACATCACGGTTGCCGCGGCGCTTGTCCCTTCTGAAAGCGCTTCTCTGGGGCAGCCCGTTCCCGGCACAAAGCTCACCTACACCGATGACGCCGAAAAAGCGTTTTCCGTGAGTGACGTGGTGATTGACTTCACGCGTCCGGCGGGCACGATGGCCTACCTTGCGCTTTGCCGGAAACTTAAAAAACCCATTGTGATCGGAACCACGGGTTTCAGCCCCGAGGAAAAAGCCGCAATCGGCGCTGCAGGCGAAGAGATTGCCGTTGTCTTTGCCCCGAACATGAGTAAGGGTGTGAACGCCGTCTTTAAGCTTGTTGCCGAAGCCGCCCGTGTCCTTGCCGACTACGACTGCGAAATCGTTGAGATGCATCACGCCAAAAAAGTCGATGCCCCTTCGGGCACCGCGCTTGAAATGGGGCGCGTTGCCGCCAAAGCGCGCGGCGTTAAGTTTGAGGACGTTGCGGTTTTGTCGCGCGAAGGCCACACGGGCGAGCGCAAAACCGGATCGATCGGGTTTGCCGCGCTCAGGGGCGGCGACGTTGTGGGAGACCACACCGTGATCTTTGCCGGGCCCGGTGAGCGCATTGAAATCACGCACCGCTCAGGTTCCCGCGCGGGTTACGCCGCAGGAGCTCTGGAGGCAGCACGCTTTGTTACAGAAAAACGCACGGGACTTTTCAGCATGGCTGATGTCCTCGGCATTACGCTTTGATACCATTACGCCCGACGGAAAAAGCCGGCGCTTTTTCCAAGGGAACTTTTTACCAGCAGGAAAAAATCAGTCATGAAAGAACAACTTGATCAGTTGGAAAACTCCGTTCTTCAGCTTCTTACGGCCTACGCAGACGCCAAGAAGGAACTTGAAACGCTGCGCGAGGAACTCGCGCGCAAGGACGCCGAGATCACGCAGCTCAAAGCCGACAGCAGCGCTGTCGAAGACCGCATCAGCAAACTCGTTGCCGGTCTTGAATCCGAACTGCCCCGCGCCTAAACCCAATTTCGGGAGTTGATCCATGCCCCGCATGACGCTAAAAATTCTCGGCCGCGACTACCTCTTCAATGTGTCCGAAGATGACAGCGCAACACTGCAGGCGGCCGCTGATCTGATCAATTCCAGAGCTCAGCGGCTGCACACCGCCGACACGACGCTCACGGCTGAGCGCCTTGCCGTGACGGCGGCTCTGGAAATCGCCTTTGATTCGATTTCCGGACGCCTCGGCGAAAATCCCGAGGACGCAGCCTGTGCCGAACGAATGCTCGGACTGCGCTCGCGCTGCGAAGCCGCTCTGAAAAAAGACTGACAGCCTTCTGAAGGCTGTCCCAAAGAACACCCGCGAGAAGGTTTTGTCTTCTGTGCGGGTGTTTTCCTTTCCACGCCCGGCATTCTCCGTCCAAACAGCACTTTTCCCCTGAGAAACCACAGTCGGGACTCGGAGCCGTCACTCTCCAGTGCCGCACGCCTAAGCCCTTCCGGTCAGGTCCTTTTTTGCCACGATTCGCGTTTCTCCCTCCGCTCTCCCCCGCTCTTTTTTCGAACGGCATCACGTTGGGATAAGCCACATTTGCCTATAATGACCTTACCCTGCGGGTGTTTCAATAAGGGCTCCAATGTTCCTAACCTATGCACTGTGTGCAAGGCCGCTTAAGCCAGAGAGCCGATAGTGCACCGGGCACGCGTTGCCTGGTCCGATTTCCGCTCCGACCGCGGCCACCTGGACTTTCGGTCTAGGCGACGTAGCCCGAAACACTGTGCGGGGTTTTTCTTTTTTCAAATTCCGACATGGGTTAAGCGTCATGTACTGGCTGATGAAAAGCGAACCGGGGGAATGCAGTTTTGAGTATGTCTGCGGCCTGCCCGAGCACAAAGTCTCCTGGTGGGGCATCCGCAACTACCAGGCCCGCAACTTCATGCGCGACAAAATGACGGTGGGGGACGGCGTGCTTTTCTACCACTCAAGCTGTGCCGAACCCGGTATCGCAGGCATTGCCGAAATTGCCTCGGAAACCTACCCCGACAGCCTGCAGTTTGATCCCGCCAGCGAATACTTTGATGCCAAAAGCACGCACGAAAAGCCGCGGTGGCTCGCGCTGGACGTGAAAGCCGTCACGCGTATCGACCCGATTCCGCTCTCCGTCTTAAGAGCCACCCCGGAACTTGAGGGCATGCTCGTGCTTTCCCGCGGCAACCGCCTCTCCATAACGCCCGTTGAGGAACATCACTGGCGCTACATCATGGATCACCTCGTTAAAAACGCCCGCAATGTCGCTTGAACTCATTGCCGCCCTTTTGGTGCTCGGGGCCTGCACGGGGTACCTCGCGGGCCTGCTCGGAATCGGCGGGGGCATGGTCTTCACCCCCTTTCTGACGCTTATTTTGTCGATGGCGGGCGTGCCTGACACAGTCGTCGTGCACGCCGCGATTGCCACCTCCCTTTCCACGATTCTTTTTACGTCGCTTTCTTCAGTGAGAGCGCACAACAGCCGCGGCGCGGTGCTCTGGAAGGTGGTTCTGTGGCTTGCGCCCGGGATTTTGGTGGGCGCGGCGTTAGGCGCCAAGATTTCGAGCCTTTTGCCCACCTTCTGGATTTCGATTGTCTTTGCGGCGTTTGTGGGCTTTTCAGCACTCAAAATGTTTCTTAACGCCAAACCCAAGCCCACCCGGCAGCTTCCGGCTGCGCCGGGGCTTTTCGGCGCGGGCACCGGGATCGGCGCCGTATCGTCTCTGGTCGGCGCCGGCGGGGGCTTTATTTCCGTACCCTTTATGGTCTGGTGCAACGTCCCGATGCATAAAGCCGTGGGGACCTCTGCTGCGCTCGGTTTCCCCATCGCGTTTGCAGGAACCCTTTCCTACATCTGGGCGGGCTGGGGCAATCCTGAACTTGCCGGAACCGAGCACATGCTGGGCTACATTCACTGGCCGGCACTTCTTTCTGTTGCCGCCATGAGCGTTCTCACCGCCCCTTTAGGTGCCAAAACCGCCCACAGTATTGACACCAAGCCCTTAAAGCGGATTTTTGCGTGCCTGCTTTTGTGCCTGGCAACCTACATGCTCGTACGGGCCTTTATTTAAACGATTCTCTCCGGAGACCATACTGTGTCCACAAACCCCCTTCCTCCCAAGCGCCTTGATCCGGAAACAACGGCTGCGCACCTTTTTCACCTGCGTCAGACAGTGCCCCTGGTGCACTGTCTCACCAATCAGGTCGTGCAGGAAATTACCGCCAACGTCCTTCTTAGCGCGGGCGCATCTCCCGCGATGATCATTGCCAAGGAAGAAGTGAGTTCCTTCGTGCGTATTGCCTCAGCGCTCCTTGTGAACGTCGGCACCTTAACGCTTGAGCAGGCTGAAGTGATGCACTTGGCCGTTGACGCCGCCAACCGCGCGGGCGTTCCCTGGGTTTTAGACCCCGTGGCCGCCGGCCTTATCCCATGGCGCGACCGCATGATTAACGGCCTTTTGGAACTCAAACCCACGGTAATCCGCGGCAACGCCTCTGAAATCATGGCCTTGGCGGGCGCCGGTAAGGGCGGCAAGGGTGTGGACTCCACGGATTCCAGCGACGCGGCGCTTTCGGCCGCCCAAAATCTGGCCGCAGCGCGCGCGTGCATCGTCTGCGTCACCGGCGAAACCGACTACATCACCGACGGCCGCACCACGCTTTACGTCACGGGCGGCAACCGTCAGGCAACGCTTGTGGTGGGCACGGGCTGCTCGCTCTCGGCGCTTGTCGCAGCCTTTATTGCCAAAACCGAGCATCCCCTTGAGGCCGCGGCCGCTGCCTGTGCTTTAGCCAAACGCGCCGCCGAGCAGGCCGCGGGCGTCTCCTCGGGACCGGGAAGCTTTAGGACCGCCTACATCGACGCACTGCAGCTTCTGCAGGCCAAGGACTTCTATTAATCGTTCGCAAAGGGCATGCTTTTCCGGCACGCCCTTTTTTAAAACGCCGCCCCCTATGCCTTCCACACACCCCATCGATCTTTCGCTTTACCTTGTGCTCGACCCCGTGCTCTGCGGCGGGGAAGACGGCATGATTGAAACGGCGCGCGCCGCGTGCGCGGGCGGCGCCACCGTCGTACAGTTACGGGCCCCGGGCTGGAAAAAGCGGCAGCTCGTTGAGTGCGGCAGGGCGCTGAAAACAGTGCTTGCTCCGTATCACGTCCCCCTGATTGTGGACGACGATGCAGACGTCTGCCTTGCTGTAAATGCCGACGGTCTTCACGTGGGCCAAAGGGATCTGACGCCCGAAGACGCACGCGCGATTATCGGAGGTGACCGCATTCTGGGGCTTTCCGTCACCACCCTTGCGGAACTGACGGCCGCCGACACGACGCCCATCGACTACTTCGGCGTGGGCCCGGTCTTTGCGACCCCCACCAAGACGGATGCCGAACCCGCCTGCGGGTTGGATGGACTTCAGGCGATCACCCGTGCGGCAGGGCTGCCGACGGTGGCAATCGGCGGCATCAAGGCCTTTAATGCAGCCGACATCGTCGCCTCGGGCACGGACGGCATTGCGGTCGTGTCCGCCGTCTGCGGGCAACCCGATCCCAAGGCGGCAGCCGAAAAGCTCCTTGCGATCGTCAAAGCCGCGCAGACAACCCCGTAAAACGCACACTCTGTTACCGCACAAAGGGTGTTTCTGAGAGCCCCTTTGCCCGCCGCCTTTGTACAATGCTTTGCATCGAGATCAACCCCGGCGGCCCGGCAATGGCAGAGAAAAAGAAAATTCCGACGGCAAAAATGCCGATTGAAGACGCCAAGTGCGTGCTTCTCGTGCGCTCGCTTGAAGAAAGCGCCACCCGGGAGGGCGTCAAGGGCCTTTCCTCCGCTGACTTTGCCGAAGCGGGCCTGAAGGCCGCGCACGCGCTCGGAGAAAAAGCCACCGCCGCAGAGCTTTTAGCAGAGCGCGCCCGGCGGGTGCTTGCGGCCGCCAAAGACAAGGGCCTTAAAACCAACGTGGCAACGCGCGCGCTTTTAGCGAGAACGCTTGGCGTACTTTTCGTCATCGCCGCCTTTTTCGCCGGCGCCCTGTTTGACCGAATCGCCAGTCCCGCGCGCATCGTCAATCTCCTCTCGCCCCCGTACTGGACGGTGATTGTCTGGAACCTTCTGATTTACGTCCTGTTGCTTTTGGGGGTCGTGGGACTTTTAGGACGCAAGATTGACGGGCAGGTAAACCTCCCGTTGCGCACAACGCTTGTGCGTCTTGCTTCCGGCTTTTCCTTTGCCGGGCTTCACCGCGGCTGGAAAGGAGCGTTTCTCAAGATGTGGCTCTCCGTCACGGCGCCCCTGGTGCGTTACACGGTCTCGGAACTTCTGCACGCCGCGGCGCTCTTTTTTGCGCTCGGCCTTACCGTAAGCCTTTTGGTAAGAGGCTTCGGCACGGCCTACTGGGCGGGCTGGGAAAGCACGTGGCTCGCAGATAACCCCGCTGCCGTCAAAGCCTTTCTTGATCACACCTTCGGACTTATTCCGGCCGTCGGAGGCCTTCCCGCGATCCCCGACGTTGACATGGTCGAAGCCATGCGCTCAGACCGCCTTGCTTACCTTAAGGAACCCGCAACAGCCGCTCCGTGGCTCATCCGCCTCATGGTGATCACGGCGGTCGTGATCGTCATTCCGCGCCTTTTCTTGGCGTTTCTTGCACGGCACCGCATTAAAAAATTCCGCGCCGCGGTACCGGTCACGCTCAACGACACCTACTATGAAACGGTCTTAAGTCAGTGCCGGCAGGATGCGGCGCTCGGTCGCACCGTGATTCTTGCGCCGCAACCCCTGATTGACCGGCAGGGTACGGCACTCAAAGCCTTTGAAGCCGCCTGGCCGGATAAAAAAGGCATTGTCCTTGTGCCCGTGGACTTTGATAACGAAGCGCTCCTGATTCCCGAAACGGCGGCTGACGCCGCTGACGGGCGCAAAACGATTGTGCTTGTGTGGCTTGATGCCGCACACACCCCCGAAGACGACGTGCACGGACAGGGCCTTGAGATTCTCAAAGCCCAGTGCCCTGAGGATAAAACCGCCTTTGTGGTCATCATTGATGCCGCCGAATTTTCGCTCACGTTTGCGCGCTATCCGGAACGCGTCCGGGAGCGTGAAAAAGCCTGGCAGACCTTCTGCGAAGCGCATCAGGTGCGCGCCTATACGCTCACGGGGGCCGATGCCGCTGCCGGCATCGTTCAGAAGCTTCGCACCCAGGCCGCCGGCCGGGCGCTGATTACATCCAAGGCATAAAGCCATGACCACTGAGATTCATGACGCCACGATCAACCTCAGCATCGTGAGCCACACCAACATCGGCAAGACGACGCTGGCGCGCACCCTCTTAAACCGCGATATCGGCGAGATTGCCGACCGCGCGCACGTGACGGTGACCGCAGACCCCTACCCCTTAATTGACGTTCCTTCCGGCGCACGGCTCATTCTCTGGGATACTCCGGGGTTCGGTAATTCCGTGAATCTTGCCAAGCGCCTTGAGGCGCGCAGCAACCCCCTAGGCTGGTTTTTGGGTGAAGTCTGGGACCGTGTTGCCAACAAGTCGCAGTGGCTCAACCAAAAGGCACTTTTACACGTCAGAGACATCACCGACGTCGTTCTCTACCTCGTCAACGCCGCACAGCTGCCCGAGGCCGCTCCCTACGTCGCCGCGGAAATGAAGATTCTGAAGTGGATCGGCAAGCCCGTCATCGTGCTTTTAAACCAGATGGGCGAACCAAAGCCCTCTCGCGAAGAAAGGCTTGAAGTGCAGCGCTGGAAGGATGCGTTAAAAGGCTGCGATATCGTCAAAGATGTTCTTGCCATGGACGCCTTTGCCCGCTGCTGGGTGCAGGAGTTTGCCCTTTTTGAAAGTATCGGCAAAGCACTTCCTCCCGTGTATGAAAAGCCCTACGCGGAACTTAAGGCCGCCTGGCGCGAGCACCGCAAAAAGGCCTTTTACCAAAGTGCGGAAGCCGTGAGCGCCTTCATCAATGCCCGCGTGAGCGATGAAGCGCAGGTCGAGGACATTTCGCTTCTGGACCGCGTGCGACTTTTCGGCAAATCCGTGGGGCTTTTTAAAAACGCCGATATGACGGGAGACCCCGCCAAAAAAGCGCAGACCGAACTCGTGCACCGCGCAGAAGACGACTTTAATACCCTCGCGCGAGAACTTTTGGCTGTAAACGGCCTCACCGGTCAGGTCGAACCCAAAGAGCTTTTCGGGAGACTCAAAGCCTCCTGGCATCAGGCTTCGGCCGGTAAAGAAGCAAAGGCGGGGCTTGCGGGTGCCATCGGCGCGGGGGCCGCGGGCGGCCTCTCCGCAGATCTCATGACCGGGGGGCTCACGCTCGGCACGGGCGCACTGATCGGCGCCATTCTCGGCGCCGCGGGTGCCGTCGGAGCCGTTCATATGTACAGCCGCAAAAAGGAGCAAAACGGCGTGACCGCCGCCTGGAGTCACGCGGCGCTTGAAGACTTCATGCTGCAGTCGGTACTTTTGTATCTGGCCGTCGCGCACTTCGGGCGCGGCCGCGGCAACTGGACTGAAAGCGAATATCCTCCTGCCTGGAAGGAAACCGTCGAAAAGGTTCTCAAAAACCATCAGGCCGAGGACAAGCACCTGCCGATTATGGTGCAGCCGGTGCTGGAAGAGACGCTGAAAACGCTCTACCCGGGGATCGTTCTCTGAGAACGGGAATCCGCCATCCCTGCAGTTCGTGCTACCTCTGCAGCCCGCTCCTGTCCGAAGGACCGTTTCCGTCCGGCAGTTGCCCGTTACATGGAACTAACCGACGAACCATTGCCGGCAGCAACAACCTCGAAAAGCTTTACCTCGCAGGGGAATTCGGAGGCAATTACCCGGTTCGTCAAACGCAAAATCCCCGCCGGGCACCACACCCAACGGGGATTCGTTCTCAAGGAGGAGAAACTCTCTGATTACTTCGCTTTGCGGCAGGCGCGCTTGGCAGCGGGCTTGGTGTCGCAGGAAGCGGCATCAGCGTCGGTGCGCATCGCGCGGATGAACCACAGATCCTTGGCAAAGCCGCTCAGGAATTCTTCAAACTGAGTCTGAACCTGGAAGTCGTCATTTTCAGCAGCTGCATCGCGGATTTCTGCAGCGAGCTTCTGCATCGTCTTCATATCGGCTTCAATCATCGCCACGGCTTCGCTGCAGCAGACCGTCTTGAAGGTCCCTTCCTTGATGACGGACTGAGCAAGGGAGTCCTTGAGCGTGGCCACCGGGCTTTCATCGCGCATCTTGAGGATTTCAGCCACATCATCGTAGGCATCGAAGGCGCGGTCGTAAAGAGCTTCGGTGTATTCGTGAACTGGCTTAAAGAGGTGACCGGTCACATTCCAGTGAATGTTGTGCAGCTTCACGTTCCAGACCAGAAGGGAAGCGATGTAGGAGTTAAGAAGCTTGGTCGTATTTTTCATGCTGGGGTTTCCTTATCGTTATGGCGGAGCTTACTTCTTCCGGGACGGGAGTTTCTGCATCCGTTCTTGAGTTACCCGGATTTTTACACAATATCTATCGTTAATCAATTCGCGATAGTATTATCGTATTAACAAGCCTCTCCCTGCATTATGGTCACAGGACTTCCTCCCTCACCGTTTTTACTGCCGGGCCTGATGAAAACGCCGCCCAAGGGCAGCGTTTTCAGGTTGACCCGCGTCAGTTTTTTGGGCCTTCCCGTTACGGTACCATTTCCTGGACTTCGTCCTTTTTGACGGGCTTCACGAGGTCTTCACGCTTCACACCCAGGTACATGGCAATTGCTGCGGCCACGAAGACCGAGGAGTAAATACCAAGGCAGATGCCGATCGTGAGCGCGAGCGAAAAGTGGTGCAGCGCCGGGCCCCCGAAGAAGAACATCGAAAGCGTCATGGCAAGCGTTGACGTATGCGTGATCACCGTTCGCGAAATCGTTGCCGTGATGGCGGAGTTGATGACCTCAACCGTTGAGGTGCGGCGCATCTTGCGGAAGTGCTCGCGCACGCGGTCGAAAATAATCACCGATTCGTTCACGGAATAGCCGAGCACCGCGAGCACGGCCGCAAGCACCGGCAGTGAAAACTCCCACTGCATGATCGCAAAAATACCGATGACGATGATGACGTCGTGCAGGTTTGCGATGATCGCCGCGACGGCAAACTTCCATTCGAAACGAAACGCGAGGTAGATCATGATGCCGATCACAACCAAAAGCAGCGCCGTCGCGCCGTCGGTTGCGAGTTCCTCACCCACCTGCGGCCCCACGTATTCGTTGTTAAGAAGCTTTACGCCCGGGTCTTTGGCGCTTAACACCTTCATGAGTTCCTGCGCCTGCTGGCCCGAAGATTCACCGGCCTTCATCGGAAGGCGGATCATCAGGTCGCGCGCCGTGCCGTAATTCTGCACGGCCGCTTCGACCTTGAGTCCCTGCTGAATCTGGCCCCGGACTTCCTCAGCCGACACCGCCTGCGGGTAATTCACCACAACCTGCGTACCGCCCGTGAATTCGATGGAAAACGCCAGGCCGTGCGCAAAGATCCAGTAGACCGCCACCGCAAAGGAAATGAACGAAATCGCATTCAGAATATGCGAAAAGCGCATAAACGGAATGGTTTTGTGAATGCGGAAAAATTCCATTTTCTTTTACTCCGAATCCGTTTACACCCTTAAGCCTTCGCCTTCTCGGCGTCGGGCTTCCAGACCTGACCGATATGCACGCGGGCGAGTTTCTTCTGTCGCCCGTAGATGAGGTTGATCATCGCGCGCGAAACAGTGACCGAGGTAAAGATCGAGGTCATGATGCCCAGGCAGTGCACCACGGCAAAGCCTCTCACCGGGCCGGAACCGAAAATCAAAAGCGCCAGACCCGCGATAAGACTCGTGATGTTGGAGTCAAGAATCGTATTAAAGGCCGTATCGTAACCTTCGCTGATCGCGAGCTGCGGCGTTCGTCCGACTCTCAGTTCTTCACGTACGCGTTCGTTAATCAGAACGTTTGCGTCAACGGCCATACCCAAGGTAAGCGCAATAGCCGCGATACCGGGAAGCGTGAGCGTTGCCTGCAACATCGAAAGGATGGCGATAAGGCACATGACGTTGCAGACAAGGGAAATCGCGCTTACGACACCGAAGACCTGGTAGTAGAGCATCATGAAGATCGCAACCACCGCAAAGCCGTAGAGCGTGGAGCGGAAACCCGCTTCAATGTTGTCGGCACCAAGGCTCGGCCCGATCAGACGTTCTTCCACGATTTCCATGGGAGCAGCAAGTGACCCGGCACGCAGCAGCAGTGCAGTGTCCGTCGCTTCAATCGTTGTCATACGGCCCGAAATCTGCACACGGCCGCCGCCGATTTCCTGACGGATCACGGGAGCGGTCACCACTTCGCCCTTACCCTTTTCAAAAAGGATGATGGCCATGCGCTTACCGACGTTGTCGCGCGTCACATCGCGGAAAATGCGGGCACCCTTATTGTCAAGCGTGAGGTTTACCGTGGGCTCCTGGGTTTGCGAATCAAACCCGGGCTGCGCGTCGTTTAAGTTTTCACCGGTGAGAATCACGCGGCGCTTCACAAGAATGGGCCTGCCCTCGCGGTCCATGTACTTTTCGTCGCCGAAGGGGACGTTACCCTGCTGCATCTGCGCATAGGCTTCGGGCGAATCGTCCACCAGACGCACTTCAAGCGTGGCGGTACGGCCGAGGATGTCCTTGGCCTTTGCGGTATCCTGCACACCGGGGAGCTGCACCACAATACGGTCGGCGCCCTGCTGCGCGATCACGGGTTCGGCCACACCGAGCTCGTTGATTCGGTTGTGCAGCGTCGAGATATTCTGCTTTAACGAGTATTCCTGAACGTTTTGAATCGCTTTCTGCGAAAGTTCCGCAACGATCATGAGTTTGCCGCCTTCGTCAGCCTCACGAAACGACAGATCGGGCTGCGTCTGACGCATCACGTCCATGGCGCGGGCGCGCTCCTCAGCGTCATTAAAGAGCACCTCAATGGTGTTGCCGGTACGGCTGATCCCTGCGTGGCGGATGCGCTTGTCACGAAACTGCGTTCTTAAGTCCGCAGCCGTCGATTCCGCACGCTTCTGAATCGCGGTACGCATATCAACCTGCAGCAGAAAGTGCACGCCGCCCCGGAGGTCAAGGCCGAGGTACATCGGAAGCGCGTTGATTTTCAAAAGCCACGAGGGCGTATTGGGCACAAGGTTCGGCGCAACGATATAGCCCGGATCGGTTTTGTCGGGGTTCAGGGCCTTTTCAATCACTTCGCGGGCGAGCAGCTGCTCTTCACCCTGCGTCGGATCAAAACGCACGCGCACCGTGTTTTGCTGAGCGCCCTGCTCATAGAAAACACCGTTGGGAGTGAGCTTGGCATCGGCCAGTGCCTTCTCCACGTTTTTAAGGACCGTCTCATCGACTTTGACGGTGGACTTACCCGAACTCACCTGCACGGCAGGCGATTCGCCGTAGAAATTCGGGAGCGTATAAAGCGCCGCCACAATGAGCACAACGGCAATCAGGATGTATTTCCAAAGAGCGTAGCGGTTCATAGGAAATCAAACAAAAACAATCCGCCGGGAGCTTAAAAATGTTCTCAACGGAAACTGACGGAAAAAGGCAGACACGGCGTTACACGCGCGCTACCGGTAAAACGCGAAAAGGGCGCCTGCCGCCGTCAGTGGTCGGAGGGCGCCCGTTTACGCGGGAGCTTTTTGTTGGGCGGCTCAAAACGGCCGCCGCAAAAAAGCATCAGATCGACTTGATCGTTCCCTTGGGCAGAACCGTCTGAACGGCACCGCGCTGCATCGTAATCGTCACGGGCTTGTCGTCCACGCGGCTGATTTCGATCACGATGTACTGGTCGTTAAGATCCGCAATACGGCCGGCAATGCCTCCGAGCGTCAGGATCTCATCACCCTTGGCGAGCTCCGAACACATCTTCATGTGTTCCTTCTGGCGCTTTTGCTGCGGACGGATGAGGAAGAACCAGAAAACAACGAAAATCAGAACAATCGGAACAATCTGCATGAGCAGACCGCCGGCGCCGCCGGCTGCTGCATCGGCCGTCTGGGCCATTGCATCGGAAATCAGGAACACAACTTTCCCCTTAAGGTATGTATGTAGGCTGCGCCCGTCAAAAGCGCAGTGCCCGCATTATACGGGCTTGCCGCGGACCGCCCAAAAATAAAGTTGCAAACAGTTGTGGACGGATTTCACTGCAAAAGCCGCGCCCCCATGCAGTAGCATAACTGAAATTATCATAAAGCCAGTTATGACGATGCACTTTACCGGCCGACAGACTGAACTTGCTCACCTCCACGCCGCCCGCGAACGCGTTTTCCAGGGGGCCTCAGAAATCAGCTTCAGACCGGCCGCCGCGGTATTGGCAAAACCTCGCTTGTTCTCAAACACTGCGGGAACCAACGCGCGCTTTACCTGTATGCCGCAAACGTAACCGAGGGCCTTCTCACGCGGCGCTTCACAGGATTTGGGCGGAGGCACCCGCTTCTTTGCGAATCGGCTGACGCCTGCCGCAGAAAAAAAGACCGGTGTCTCAAACGAGTCCGGTCTCTGCATTTTTTGGGTAGATCAAGCGCCTTAGGGCGTCGTTGCGGGCCGGTAAAGTCCTGTCTTTTCATCAATGCCCGCCATCAGATTCATCGCCTGCACGGCCTGACCGGCAGCGCCCTTCACAAGGTTGTCTTCCACGACAAGAATCACCAGAAGGTCCCCGCCCTGCGGACGGTGCACGGCAATGCGAGCAAAGTTTGATCCCCGCACACTGCGTGTTTCAGGCGTTGATCCCGCAGGCATCACGTCAACGAAGGGTTCGTCCGCATAGCGCTTTTCAAAAAGCGTCTGCACATCAAGTTCCGTGCCGGGCTTACTAAAGCGCAGATAAATCGTCGAGTGAATCCCGCGGATCACCGGAAGCAGATGCGGCACAAACGTAAGTCTCAGATCCTTGTTGCCGGACAGAAGCCTTAACTGCTGCTCGATTTCAGGCCCGTGGCGGTGCCCTGCAACCCCGTAGGCATGAAAGTTATCAATGTTTTCCGCGGCAATGAGTGAAACACTTGCCTTTTTACCGGCCCCGGAAATCCCGGACTTGCTGTCGGCAATGATGCTCGTGAGGTCAAAGGTGCCCGGATGCGCCTTTTCATAGGCCATCAAGGGAGCCAAGCCCAGTTCAATACTTGTGGGATAGCAGCCTGCCATCCCCACCACACGCGCGGTTTTCATGGCCTCACGCATAGTCTCGGGCTGACCGTAGACGGCTTCGGCCAAGAGTTCCGGGCAGGCATGATCGAGCTTATACCAGCGCTTAAATTCTTCAGCGTCCTTCAGGCGAAAGTCCGCTGCAAGGTCAATGATCCGCACGCCTTTACTCACGAGTTCACGCGCGGCATTCATCGCCACGCCGTGGGGCGTAGCAAAAAACACAAAGTCGCAGACGGTGAGATCTGCGGCATCGGGCGAAGAAAACTTCAGATCGTCCAAAAACCCCCGCAGAAAGGGAAAGAGTTCGGTGACAGATTTACCGGCTTCGGTGCGCGAGGTAATCGCGGTGATTTCCACGTCACTGCGGTTAGCCAGCAGGCGCAGCAGTTCACTTCCCGTATAGCCTGTTGCGCCCACAATCCCGACTTTGATTGTCTTGTCCATTCTGTTTCCTTCCCGTTTTGCGTTTTGAGCGGATACAAAAAAGCCGCCAGCGGCCATAGACCGAAAGCGGCTTTTCGTTTTTGCCCTCTCGTTTTCTCCCGTACGGCGCCGATCGGTGCAGTATACGGGAGAAACGCAGGTCCAAACAATATCAGCGCTTGCTGAACTGCTTGGCGCGGCGGGCACCGCGCAGACCGACCTTCTTACGTTCAACTTCACGGGCGTCGCGCGTGACGAGGCCGGCGTTGGAGAGAACGCTCTTCAGATTTGCATCGTAGTCGATCAGAGCACGGGTAATGCCGTGACGCACAGCGCCGGCCTGGCCGGATTCACCGCCGCCGGTGACGTTGACCATGATGTCAAACGTTTCGACGTTTTCGGTGAGCTGCAGCGGCTGCATGACGACCATACGGCCGGTTTCGCGCTTGAAGAAATCGTTGAGTTCACGACCGTTGATCACGATCTTGCCCGTACCGCGCTTGATGAAGACGCGAGCCACAGAGCTCTTGCGGCGGCCGGTACCGTAGTTGTAGTTGCCGATCATCTTTGTCTTCCTTAAATATCAAGAACCTTGGGCTGCTGAGCAGTGTGCGGATGCTCGGTGCCGGCGTAGATCTTCAGTTTCTTGATCATGGCGTAGCCGAGCGGGCCCTTCGGAAGCATGCCCTTCACAGCGATTTCGAGGGCACGGCCCGGGTGCTTGGCCTGCATTTCCTGGAAGGTCGTTTCATACACGCCGCCCGGATAGCCGGTGTGGCGGTAGTAGGTCTTCTTGCCGGCTTTTTCGGCAGAGAGCTTGATTTTGTCGGCGTTGATCACGACGATGTAGTCGCCCGTATCGACGTGCGGCGTGAATTCGGGCTTGTGCTTGCCGCGCAGACGAGCGGCAATTTCGGTGGCAAGGCGGCCGAGCACCTTGTCACTGCCGTCGACCACGTACCAGTCGCGCTTGACTTCGAGCGGCTTGGCCGAAAAGGTCTTCATTATTTTCACCTAATGGGTTGTGACGCAGCAATCAGACTCGCACTAAGGATGGCGCCCGTGCTTTAACGCGGCGGAAAAGGTGCCGCGACTGTCCGTCACTGAATCGTTTCTACAAATAGTCAGATGCCCGATTCTTCCGGACACCGAGAATGTGTTTTGCTGACGTCTGACGGTCATTATTGCCGCCGATTCAGTGGAAACGGGGAAATCTGCGGCGGCCGACAAAAAATCAGGGGGCGAATTTTACCTGCAAACGCCTGCGTGCGCAAGAGCCGCAAAAACCTTGATTTTTAAAGGCAAAAGAGGCGCCTAGCGCTTTTTCCAGCGGGTAAGCTCATCGACGGCTTCCTTAAGGTACGCGGGCATTGTTTCGTCCTTTGCGGGCCGCCCCGTCTTATCCTGAAACTCAAGCATTCCGAACTTATTGATGAGCACGATGCGCTCGGGTTCCACAAAGGCGTTTGAGCAGTAGATTGTCGAATGAAACCAGTTTTTGCGGCGGTTTTCGCTCCAGAGCGATTCGCCCGTCGTGTAGTCAGTGGTCGGATTGGTGCAGCCGAGCGCCTCAGGAATAAGCGTTGCCGTGAGGTCCGCGGAGGACGTCACCGCGTCCACCAGCCTGCCCGCTTTTCCCGGCCAGTGCACGATGAGCGGCACCTTGATCTGCGCGTCCGTGTAGTTGCCGTTATGCCCCCAGTAGTTCAGTTTATTGTCGTTAAATTCCTCGCCATGATCCGAACTCACCACGACGATCGTGTTTTCCAGGAGCCCCTTTTCCTTAAGGTACCCCGTGACGCGCGCGAGTTCTCCGTCCGTCCAGTAAGCCGAATTGCGGTAGCGGTTAAAGTACGGCACGGGATCCGTGTCGTTCCTAAACAACCCGCGCTTGAAAGCGCGGGGTTTCCTGACACGGTGCAGGCTTTTCCGTAACAGCCAAGGTTTTTGAGGCCTTGTCTGCCCGGGCGTCCCCTGCACCACAGGAACATTTAAAACGCAACCGCTCTACGGGTACGGGCTTCATCAGCTCGATCCGTCGGTTCCGGCGAAGGACTGCTTCGTCTTGCCGATTCGCTGGTTTGTACTGCACTATCGATCCGGCGTTCCCTGAGACTTGTTTGAGCCTCGCAAGCGCTGATTGCTCAGCCTTCAGATCGTAGCTGTCAGTGGCGGGATCCGCAAAATACAGGTTCATGGCGGCCGCGACATCGCGGTCCATGTACCAGCCCGTATCTCCCAACTGATGACTTCTCTCCCAAAGAGCCTTCTTACGGTACGTTCCCGTTTCGGGATCGTGCTGACTCGGGCGCAGTTT
>OJPO01000410.1_pt1 | contig 26086 bp, 19 predicted proteins | sample 1598541 | NCBI WGS metagenome assembly OJPO01 (sample SAMN03922453, study PRJEB24848) | human gut metagenome | isolation source: stool sample | host: Homo sapiens | place: Germany | collected 2009-11
AGCTGACGATTCTCAAAGGCGGTGTGCGCAAGCGCCATCAGGCTCCGTACCTAGTGCACGGCTTCAGGCTCTTTGACAAGGTGCTGTGCAAAGGGGAAGTCGGCTTTATTTTTGGCAGACGCTCCTCGGGTGCATTCGATGTGCGCCGTCTGAACGGTACAAAGATTTCTGCCGGTATTTCCTACAAGAAACTTTCGCTTCTTGAGAAGCGAAAGATGTTTTTAACTGAACTGAGAAAGGAGGGCCGCGATTCCTCCCGCGTCTGAAGACGCGGGTTTCCTCGCGGAATTTCTATGAAACAGACAACCGCAAAGGCGCAGGCCAAAACGATCAGCAAGACAACCGGACGCGTGAAGGGGACCTGGGGCGGACGCCGTCCCGGCGCAGGCCGCAAGCCCATGTGCGACAAGGCCATGACCGAAACCGCGACGGTGCGTTTAAGTGTTGAGCAGGTTACGAGTTTCAGGGCACTGGGCGGCGCCATCTGGTTCCGTGATGTGCTTAATCAGGCAATGGCAGCTGATCCCAAGCTCGCCTCAGGCGTCTCTAAGCCTGACGGTCTGATTCCGGTGAAGGTGAAGACTCATGTGAAGGTGCCTTCGGGGTACTCCGCGGTGCAGGCCGGTTTCCCGTCGCCGGCCGAACAGTATCAGGGCGAGAGTATCGACTTTAACGATCTTCTGATCACCAATGCCGCCTCGACCTTTGTACTGAAGGCCAAGGGCGAATCGATGATTGAAGCGGGAATCGATGAAGGGGATCTGCTTGTCGTGGACCGCAGCGTCACGGAAAAGCCCGGTGACATCGTGATCATGCAGGTCAACAACGAATTCACCGTGAAGCGCTTCATGAAGAAAAGAGGAAAGATTTACCTGCACCCGGAAAACAGCTCCGGTCTGTACGACGACATCTTCCCCGGTGACGGTGACGAATGGGTCTGCTTCGGGGTTGTGAAGCACGTCATCAAGTCGATCGGCTAACTGCTTTTTTCGGTTGCTTTTTCGGGCCGCCTTCTTATCAATCGGAAGGCGGCTTTTGTTATCCAGAGAATCCCTGTGAGCGCTGAGAAAAGCCAGGAGGCCACGGACAAAATGAGTCCGAGCGTTTTCCAGGCGGCCTTCGTGGTGATTTTCGTGTAGTGCGCGGCGTCTTTCATAAGCCGAGCGGCGGGCACTTTGTCAAGAAGCCTCACGGCGCCGTCGCCGTAGACCGCCGCCTCTTTGACGGCCGTCTTTCCGCAGCGGTTGACGGCCGCAAAAACGTCGGGCCCGCCGAATTTAAGAAGGCCCGGCATATCTTCGCCCAAGCTCAGCGCCGAGCGGATCGCGCGCGGCGCGTCTTCAAGCCTCGGCGTACGGGCGAGAACTTCCAGTGCCGGCGCAACGCCGTACTTTCGGGCAAAGGCCGCGATTTCCGCTAAAGGCCCTGCCAGTGTTTTGAGAACAGCCGGTTTGGCTGCGGCAGCGGAAAGCTCCCGGATAAAGCCCGCCGAGAGTTTGCGGGCGCGGTTGGCGACCTTTAAAACCGCAATCCCGCCTTTGGCGGCGGCTCCTGCAGTTGCCTGTGGGCCGATACTGGCTGCGGCAACGGCAAGGCTGACTGCTGAAAGCGCGGCCGTAAAGCTCTCAGGTTCCGTAAGGCTTTGGTTGCCGGCGAGTTTAGTACCGGCCGTGTAAATGTCGCGGATGTCGCCCACAAGGAAAAATTCGCTGGCGGCCTGAGCCGCTCTCCCGTAGTCCTCATGACTTTCTCCCAGGAAAAAGCCGGCCGCTGTTTCTTTGGCGATATAGGACGGATCACTGCGGATCGCTTGGGCTTCTTCCGCGAGTTTTTCCATTGCGGGTGTCGAGGTGAGGCCCGGCACCGAGGCGTAAAACGCCACGTAGTCAGCGAGATCCCTGTAATTCTTTTCCGTAAAAAGCGTCTGACAGTAGTTTTCCGGATCACGCACGGCAGCCTCCGCCAAATAGTCATAGCGGTCAAAAAGCACGTAATGCGCGCCGACGGCCGCGAGGGCTGCGGCCGGAGAAGCAATGAAAAGAAATTTCAGAAGGCGCATGACGGGCTGTTAGTGCGGGAAAAACCGGGACGGCTGCAGTGTAGCCAAAGCCCGGTGCAGGCGTTACAGAGTCCTTGAGCCCGCTTCAAAATTTTCCGCGTTTTCACGCGACATTTTGTGTCGCAGTCCTTCAGATAATGATTGTCCATAGAAAGGAAAAAAGTGACGCATTGAATGACGACAGACAAGCGTTTGAAAACGGGGTTTGATACCCGTGCGGTTTTGGCGGGCCTCTCGCTTCTCGCGTGTATCGGCGCAACAGAGGTGCAAAAGCGCGTGCTCGCTGCTTTTCTGCCGGGCATGAGCACTGACGCGGAGACTGAGAAAGACGCCCGGGCCGTGAAAGCAGCACTGGCCTCAGGTGACGTAAAAGCTGCACAAAACCTTCCGGAGCAGTCCTGCGTCGTTGCCTTTGTGCTCGATTACTTTGAGACGGCTTACCGGCCCCGGGCCGAGGCAGCGGATGCCTTCGGCTTTTTGACGCGCGTATCGGACGAAAAGCAGGCGTTATGGAAGAGACTCGCCTCAAAAAGCGGGTTTTATTTTGACGGCCTGATTACGGACAGGGCGAGGAGCCAGCGCTGGCGCGTGCGCTCAACGTATTTTGCGGAAGTACGGTTGCTGCGGAGGTTTCTGGCGCATTTCGGTTTTTCATTCCCGGGGACCGCGGATACGAAAGGGATCTTTCTGGTTGAAGACACCGGGGATGCCGGAGGCAATGCGGTTGCCGTGATGGCCTCGTTGGCGGCACATACGGCCGGCATTTTTCAGATTGAACGGGTGAACGGCGCAACGACTGGCCCTGAGTCCGGCAGGGAACCTTTGTGCAATGAAGCGCCGGATCCTCTGGCGGCATATTTTCTGCCGGAAAACGACCGTCGCGGCACGGACTTTGTCTCGGTTTTGACGGTGGCCGGCTGGGCGGTGACGGTCATTACATGAGAAGAACAGCCGGACGATGCAAAGAGAGCGGCTGCTGCGGCATGCCGCTACGATTTCCGGGCGGAGGATCAGTCTTACGACTGGGAAGCTGTGACGGAAGCCCTGTTCTCCCGGCCCGGAAAGAAGCAGGCCGCGCATTTTGCAGCGCTTGAAGTGCTTTTGTCAGAGCAGGATGCAGACGAGCGGATTCCCGCTTACTGTCGGGCCGCCGGCCTCATTGACGGAGCAGAGGATTCCTGGCGGGAGGCGTTTGAAAGTCTCATTGCCGCGAAATCCTTTGCCGCGGACGCCGTGGCGGTTGAAAGCGTGCCGGCAACTGTGCTTGAAGCGTATGCCGCGTATTTTTGGGCAGGATCGTCTGCAGTGAAAGAGCGCGCTGCAGGCTCGGTGCAAAAAGCAGAAATGCCGTTCCTTTTGCTGCGGATGAGGCGGTTTGGGTTGCCCGTTTTTTTGAAGAAACCGCAAAGATGCATGATGCCCCGTGTGCTGGCAAGGTTGCCGGTTATGCCCGCTCCCTTGCTGCAGTTTGCTGCGGCGTTCCCTATGAGGTTCAGTGCAGTAGCGAAACGGATGCGGCGCTTGTCTCTGAGATTCTGCGAAAGTTTCTGTTTCATTATGAATGCCCGGAGAAGAACCTCTTTGTATTTTGGGTGAGAACCGCTGACAAGTGGATTCTTGCGGCGCTTGCGGCACATCTCTCGGGAGCTGCCTTCGTCCGCCGTGACCGGGCTTCCGACACGAAGAAAGTGCCCCGGCACCCCTTCCTGTCCATGGGGCAGGGCCAGGTGCTCACCCTCAGGGCGCAGGCGCTAAGACGCACGGTCGACGCTGATCCCCTGGCGTCCTTTTTCCCGTTGCCCGCGGGCTTGAGCTGATTTTGCTCAGAGTGCGGCTTTGTTGTGTTATGCAGTGTTTGTCGGAAAGAATGATGCAGACAATGATCGTTAAGGGGGCTCAGACATCGGCCCTCATTTATCGGGCGCAGTCAGAACGGACGGCTATGAGATGCCGGAAGCTTCCGTTCTCGGGCAGGTGGGCTGGATCTGTGATCAGTTGCCGCATCACGGAGCGCGTGTGCGGATGATGCCCGATATGCACCCGGGGAAAATCGGTCCGTGGGCCTCACAATGACGGTGAATGACGCCGTCATCCCCGGGCTTGTTGGCGTGGATATCGGCTGCGGTGTAACCTGTGCTCAAGTAACCGGCGTGAGGGCTGAATGCGGAAAACTTGACCGTATCGTTTCGGAAAGAATCCCCGCGGGAACGTGGATAAGGGATAAAGCACTGCCTCAGGCTGCGTCGGTCGATTTGTCAGCCCTCAGATGAGCCGGACACATCACGGCAGATGTTGAGCGGGCCTTCGGAACGCTCGGCGGAGGCAACCACTTCATCGAGCTCGGCCGTGACGGTGAGGGGCGGTTCTGGCTGACGGTTCACTGCGGCAGCCGCTCATTGGGTTTTCAGACTGCGCAGTGGTACATGCGGCTTGCCACTGAAGAAGGTAAGGCTCAGGGCCGGGCTATTCCCTTTGATGCGGCGTGGCTTACCGGTGAGAACCTTGAGAATTACCTTGCAGACACCTCGCTCGTCTCAGCTTGGGCTGCTGCAAACCGCCGGGCGTTGGGAGGCGGTATGTCCGACTGATTTCTGAAGGGGGCGAAAGTCCCGTGACCGCCTTCTTTGAGGCGGTTTTTTAACGCCTGAAAAGAACATGGAAAACCGTCCGTAAGCGACGTTAAATGATGCAGTGTGCCTCAACAATAACACTTGTACAAAACGTGAGGTAACCGGATGAAAAAGACAGAAGAAACCAAAAAGAACAAGCCGGCAGACGAAGCCGTACAGGCTCCGTATGTGCCTGCCTCCGTCATTCTTTTCGGCAATGAGCACGATCCCTTGACCGAAAACGAGGAAGCTCAGGCCGGTAAAGACGAAGAAAAGTTCCATGAGGACGAAGAAAAACCCGATGACGATGAGGAAACGTTCGATGACGGCGGGGATGACGTCTTCGACCCATGGAAGGACGATGATGAGGATGAGGACGAGGACCTCCCATGGGCGTATGGGGAAGACGATGACGAAGATTGTGACGCGGCTTTTGGCTCAGGGCGTGGTGGACGGCGTTTTTGTCCCGGAACTCGTCATGATCCGTGAAAAGCAACCCTAAACCATTCAAAGCGCGGGAAACCTTCGTAGAATCGGATGTTTCCCGCTTTTGTTTTTGCTTCTGGCCGCCGACATGCTTTATACCGTTTTCAGTAATTCTTTTGAGGTCCTCAGGGAAAGCCTGGCCGTGAACCTCGCGGCAGACAATAAAAAAGACACCGGATTTGTCTTTAAGGACACAACGGTCGTGGTCCCCTCGCAGGCCGCGGGCGACATGCTGCGGCGTTTTTTCGCCGATCGCACGGGCGTGTGCGCGGGGCTTTCCTTTAAAACGCTCGGCCAGTGGTTTATTAAGTTCGGCAGACCCTTGATCGGCCTCGGGGAAGCGGGAACGGAACTTGAGTTTCTGATCTGGGATATCTGTCATTCGGATCTCCCCGAAAGGCATCCGCGGCTTAAAAAATTTCTGGACGGCAAAACCCCGGCGGAGCGCTTTGAGTTTGCGATGCACTGCGCGGCCGTGTTTTCGCGCTATGCAACATACCGCCTTGACTGGGTATTGCGCTGGATGGGGAAACCACCCCGGGCGCATGCTGAAAATGATCCCCGCTATGCCGCGGAGGAAGCGGCTTTAAACCGGCATCCCGACTATGCCTGGCAGAAGGATATGTGGCGGGAGCTTGCGCGGCGCGTCACCGACATGCCCGAGGCCCGTGAGTTAAATGACCTTTTTGAGATAGAAGACCGCATGGTGCGCGCGTGGCACGAAAAGCGTGAGGAGCGCGTGCATATCTTCATGCCCTTTACGGTGCCGCCTCTCGTGCTGCCCCTTATTAAGCAGATGGCAGAAGACGCCGAAAGCGACATTTATCTCTACGTCTTAAATCCGTCGTCGGAATACTGGTATGAGGCACTGCCGCAGGCGGCCTTTGACTGGGATTACGGCTCAGAAGACAACGCGGTGTATCAGTACTTAAGGCGCAACGCCGCCTCAAGCCGCGCGATGATTGAGCGTGTCTGGACCTTTTTAAATCTGGAAGGGGGAACGGACTTTGTGGGGATGGAACCGGAAACCAAACCGGACGATCCGGTCGCGGTAACCCACACCAGGCACTTTTTTGATCCGGTCACGGAGCGCCTGCAGGACTTAAAGCTTGAGAGCCCCCAGGACGCGGACGCTTACTTTGTGGATCCCGGAAAAGACACCTTTTTAAAGGCACTGCAGCGCTCGGTCTTGACGCTTAAGACCGCGCAAGGGGAGATGCCCGATCCCGCGGACGGCTCGGTGATCGTGGGGCGGGCGCCGTCGCTCATTCGTGAGGTTGAGACTCTCGTTGACTGGCTGCAGTACATTTTCCGCACGCAAAAGGACGTAACACCCGCAGACGTTCTTGTCGTCACCCCGGACATTGAAGGGGCGGCAGGCGTGATTGAAGCCGTGATGAATGCGCAGCCCGAGAGCCGGAAAATTGCCTGGACGATAGCGGACGACCGGGTGAGCGACCGCGCGATGGCGCTTGAGACCTGGAAGGCCTTGGTCGAACTTCTCTTTTCCAGAGCGGATGCCTCAGACCTGGAAGCGTGGCTTGAGATGCCGCAGGCGCAGAAGCGCTGGCAGATGACCGCAGACGACCTCGCGCTCATTCACACGTGGCTTGTGGCCGGGGGCTACCGCTTTGGATTCTCTGAAGCACATATTGAGCGGTTGGTGTCTGAGGGTGAAGCCGATGCGGCGGACACAGACGGGTCGCTCACGCGGGCTCTGGAGCGCCTCACCGCGGGGCTTTTTTTCGGCGAAAGCCGGGAGCGCGTCTTCGGAGACGTGCGGCCCGCGCCGGGCGCGGAGCGCCGCTGGGAGTCGGTGCTCGAGAACGAAGAACTCTTTGCGCGGCTCACCGAAGTTGCTGCACTGCTTGAAACCAAACGCGCGGAACTCGCGGCAATGGGTGAGGCAGCCGACCCGGAGGTACTTAAGAATTTCTTTGTGTCGCTTACAACGGAACTCACGGACTTTACGGAAGACGAAGAAGCCGCCAAGGCGATCCGGGGAAGCCTTGAAACGGCCGCGCGGGCGCTTGAGGCAACCATGAAGGGGCGGCCGGTGAACCCCCGCGTGTTTGCCAAGGCCGCAACAACGCACGTGGCGGACGCGCTTTTTCACAGAACCGGTAACGGCCTTACCTTTGCCGGCATGAAGGAATTCCGGGGGCTGCCTTATAAAGTCATTGCGGTCGTGGGGCTTAACCGTGACAGCGCTTTTCCGGGTACCAATACCGCTGAAGAGTTTGACCTCATGGCACCCGGTACGAGCGCGGGTATGCGCGCGCGGCGCGGTGACCGCGACAGCCGCAGCGACAACCGCAATATTTTCCTCGACCTCTTTCTTGCGGCACGGCGCTTCTTTTACGTCTCCTACGCCGAGGGGTTTGAACGTACGCAGTTAAAGCCGCCCTCCGTGGTGCTGGAGGATTTCCTCAGGTTTGCGGCGGCCGCAAGCGGGATCAGGGATGTGGCCGGGCAGGTGACGGTGCCTGCGGCTTTAACGCCCACGGGGCGCGCGAACTTTGTAACGGGCAAACTTAAACGCTGGAAGACCGTGAATACGGCAGCGGGTGACGCCTTAAACGCTGCCTGCGCCGTGAATTTTCGGGGGGAGGTGCCCCGTTTTGCCGATGCCCGGTCGGTGCTTACTCCTGAGCAGAACACGGTGACCGTCAACGATATTGCGCAGTACTTCACCAAGCCCTCAGATTTTGTTTTAAGAAAGTTCGGGGTGGTGCTGCCTGATGCCGGTGAAGCCGAAACCGTGCCCTTAAGTCCTTCTGACGACGGGCTGGGGCGCTATCAGGCGTTAAACGCCGTGCGCGGGCCCATTGCTCAAGGCGTCTCGCCCGTGAGGCTCGCCGCAGCCGAGGCCCTTGATCCCTTAAACGGGGCGCCGGGCGTGCGGGAGTGGATCCGGCGCGGGATGATTGAGCAGACGGCCGCTTTTTACGCACAGATCCGGGATATGAGGATCGTGCAGGAATTCCCGGAAGAAACCGTGGAGATTCCGGCGGACTGGGGGCTGACGTATCTTAAAAAACTGGTGTTGCCGGCTCTCACGCTGTACGAAAACCCGGACGGAGGGGAACCCTTGGCGGTCCTTGTTGCTGTGAGCGGCTCTGAAGTCCGTCGTAAGCTTATTGAGTCGGCGATGATGAATGCGTTCGGGCGGACTTTTTCGCTTCGGGTGATGTACGTGATGAAGGGTAATGCCCCGCATGACGCGATAGCGCCGGGTTACTTCGGGACGATTCCTGGGATGGAGACACCGGTTTGCGACACGATTGCGAGAAGTCTTTTATCCCTTTACGAGTGCCTCTTTACGTCGGTGACAGTCGTTGCCGACAACAATGAAAACGGTTTTTCCGGAGGCGATGCCATTTTGTGGCGGGGGTATGAAGGCAGTGAGAGGCTTGCTGCCGCCGAGCGCTTCAGTAAGCCCTTGGATTATCTGTTTGCCCCGGATCTGTACGTTGGTAAAAAAGACAAGAAAAAGAGGAAGGGGGACATTCCTATTCTCGTAACAGCATTGAAAACCTACGCTGACGCGCTCGTTGCAGCGGTTAAAAATGAGGCTGGTGACGTAAGCGGAGAAAGCCATGGCAACTGAAACGATTTTTGACGCTGCGTCCACCGACCTCAGAGGGCGCCTTGTGATTGAGGCGAGTGCCGGTACCGGCAAAACCTGGTCGCTTTCGCGCATCGTGATGCGGCTCGTCGCAGAAGAAGGTTTCCCGATCGGGAGCATCCTTTTGGTGACCTTCACCAAGGCTGCCACCGAGGAACTGAAAAGCCGCGTGAAGGAACTGCTTACCGACGCCTCCGACGCGTTGTCGGGGCTTGACGACTGGCCTGATAATGACGCTTCGGATCTTGCGCCCTTTATGAAACGCTGGAAAGCCGCGGGCCTCACGGTAAGTGACTGTGCCAAGCGCCTCACGGCCGCAGTGGACAATTTTGATGATGCATCGGTTTACACCATTCACGGTTTCTGCCGTGAGATGCTCGATAAATGCCTTTTCTCGCAGGGCGGTCAGTTTGACTGTAAGTTTGGGGCGGATGATGAACTGCGCGCACAGGTCGTCGATGAATTCATGCGCCGGGAACTCTTAAACCCGGATTTTGATCCGGCGTTTAAAACACGCATCCTTGAAAAGTCGGACTTTGACGCGGTTTTAAAGACCGTCGTCACGCTCTCGCGCCGGAGCAAGCGGACGCAGTGGGAGCTTCTGGATGCGGAACGCTCACAATGTTCGCCCGAAGAGGAGGCCCTTTTGCGGCGCTTTATCGACTGGGCGCCTGCGCGCCTGGCCGAACTCAAGCACCGCGCCGGTATCCGTACGTTTGACGACCTCTTGGTTGATATGGATTCAGCGCTCACGGATCCTGATTTTTCCCGGGCTGTACGAAGCCGCTTTAACGCCGTTTTAATTGACGAGTTTCAGGACACCGACCCCCTGCAGTACGCGGTCTTTAAAACACTTTTTATGAGTGGAACGGGCGACCCCGCATCACTCGTTTTTGTGGGAGACCCCAAGCAGAGTATTTATGCCTTCCGAAACGCTGATCTGCAGACTTACCAGCAGGCGGTAAAGGATATCGGACGGACGCTGAGGCTTGCCACCAACTTTCGTTCCTCTCAGGCGCTTGTCGCAGGCGTCAACGCCTTTTTCTCGGGCAATCAGTCTGACGGTGAGGACGACCGCCGCCGGACGTTTCTCACCGACACAATTGCCTACAGCCGCGTGGGAGCCTCAGGGCGCGCCGAGCCCCTTATGCGTGACGGAAAAGAAGTGCCCGTGTTTGAAGTCTGGACGATGGCTAAAGACAATGTGTACCCGGATACGGGGTCGGCTGACGGCGCGGAAGCCGCCTTTATCGCCGAAGACATTGCACGGCTTCTGGACGGCAAAACGACACTCAAGGGTAAATCCTTAAAGCCCCGCGATATTGCGCTTTTGGTGTCAAAAAAGACGGATGCCGACGCAACGGTGGCAGCGCTTGCGGCGCGCGGCATCCGCGTGCTTAAAACAGGCGAGGACACGGACGTCTTTCAGACCGAAGCCGCAAGCGAAGTTCTCTCGGTGTTAAAGGCCCTTGAAATGCCGCAGAACCGTGCGCTTTTTGCGGCGGCTCAGGCAACGAAACTTTTCGGACGCACGCTCAAGGTGATCCGGGCGGGCTTTGACGAGCGCATCGCCGACACGCTTTTAATGAAAACCATGACGGAGCGCTGGGAGAAGGGGGCGCTTGCCGCGGCCTTTGCGCACCTTTTTACTGAGCGAAATGTTGAAAACCGCCTCCTGCCGCAGGCGGGGGGTGAACGTTATCTCTCGGACGCCCGTCAGGTGGTGGAGCTGCTTCACAAAGAATCCCGCCGCTACCGAACGCTCTCGGGGCTCGTAAGGCGCTTTGAAACGCTCAAAAGCCGCACGATGAGCGAAGACAATACGGACCGTAAGTGCCGTGTTGAGAGCGACGAGGATCTCGTCATCGTGCAGACGATTCACTCGAGTAAAGGGCTTGAGTATCCTGTTGTTTATCTCCCCGGCGCGGCGAAGATGCAGATCTCGTCGAGCGGCAACACCGACGGCTATGCCGTTTTCCGCGTAAGAGGCCCTTCAGGGAGCGTGCGGCTTTTTTCGCCCTGCCGCGTAAGCCGCTCCACTGTGAAAGAGTGCTTTGCTGATGAGCAGGAGGAAGGCGTCAGAAAGGCTTATGTGGCTTTGACCCGCGCTTCAAGCCGCGTGGTACTGCCGCAAATTTACTGCCAAAGCAAGGGAAAAATAAACCATTACCGTACCAACAACCTCTATTTGCGGGCTCTGGCAGGTCTTACGCGTTGTCCTGAAGAGGCCACGAAGGGGGCCTTTAATGAAAAGGCCTGCGATCTGCTTGCAGAACTTGCGCATCGTTTTGAAGACGAAGCCGGGCCCTTGTGCCGGGTCGTCACCAAAACGAAGGGCGAAGCGGAAAACCTGACCCTGCCGGCAGAAATCACAAAAGAAGCGGCCGGCGTGATGGAGGCGGATAAGTCAGCTGCCTATCCTCTCACAAGTCGGGTTTCAAGTTTTACTTCCATCGTAAGAAGAAGCCTCACGCCCGCACGCATGCCCGTATTGGCCTGCGAAGAAACCCCGGTTTTTGATGCCGCTGACGACGTGATTGACTTTGATGCCGACACGCAAGAAGCGCCCCAGGCGGGGCTTGCCTTTTTTAACGCCTGCACGATGAGGGGACCCGATGTCGGCACGTTTCTGCACGAAATCATGCAGCGCGCGGACTTCACGGACGACACGGGCCGCGCGTGTCTGATTGACGCGATGATCCGCAAGTACGCCTATCTTTTCCCGGAAGAAAACCGCGAAGAAGCCCAGACGCAGTGGGCGGCCTACATTGAAAGGATGATGAAAGCGGTGCTCTCAGTGCATCTGACGGATGGTGATGCGCCTTTAAAGCTTTCTGATGTGCCTTTTGCGGCCCGTTACTCCGAGTGGCCCTTCACGATGAGCGTTGCCCGGGGCGCCGGGGGAAAGAAGGCTCCGAGGGCAAAGACTCTTGCGGCGCTTTTAAAAGCGTTCGGGCCCGAGTACGCGATTGATGAGCTCGACGATACGGCGCTCACCGGTTACCTCACCGGTACCGCTGACCTCGTTTTTAAGGCGCAGGGCAAATACTGGCTCGTTGACTGGAAGAGTAATTTCATCGGGTTGGGCACGCCCGCGGACTACACGGAAAAAGCCGTTCACGACGAAATGCGGCGGCATAACTACAGACTGCAGTACCTGATTTACCTCACCGCCATGAAGCGCTTCCTGGAAGTCAAAACGGGTGTTGCCGACGGCTGCGATCTGATCGGCGGCGTTTTTTACGTCTTTTTGCGCGGCGCTGGCGAGGGCTCTCCCACGCAGGGGATTTTCCGCGACAGGCCGTCCGCGGAATTGATCCGCGCGCTCGATACATTTTTTAAAACGGGTGAGCGTCCCGTGAAGGAGGCCCGCAAATGACGGACGTGACGGTTGAAGCGGTCTGGAAGGCCTACGGCGAACGGCTGCTAGCGGTTGCGGAGCGCTCCAAAAGGACGCTTGCAGAGACGGACTGCACGGCATTTGCCGCTGTGATTGAAGCGCTCGCGGCTGCGGACGCGCAAAAAAGCAGTTGCGCGGAGCTTCCTTCGTCGGTGATTTCAGAGATGCTTGACGCCTGGGAGGCCTCAGGGCTCCTCGTTTCCTACACGGGCGCCGAGGATCCCCTGAAACTTGCGGACGCGCCGCTTGTTGCGGACACCGTGCGCGGGGGCTTTGTTTATCAGTTAAGGCGCTTTGAGGAAGAAGCCGAACTCGGGCGGCTGCTCGCGCGGGCCGCGCAGTACGTGACGCCTGAAGCCAAGCTCGCGCCGGCACTCAAAACAGCGTTTCAGGCAACGGACACGGCGCTCTGGCAAAAACACAACGCCTGCGCAACGGCTGAGCGCACGGCTCTTTGGCGCGAAGGCGCGGGACACCAGTATGAGGCCGTGGAAAATGCTCTGAAGCGGCGCCTTTCCGTCATCACCGGGGGACCGGGCACGGGGAAAACCTCAACGGTGGTGCGTCTTTTAACCGCGCTTCTGGCACGAAACGGAGCGCTTACGGTGGCGCTCGTAGCACCCACGGGTAAGGCCGCAGGGCGCCTTAAGGAGTCGCTGCAGAAGGAATGCCTGCGTGAGCCCGGGCTCTATGCCCTCGTGGATAAGGGCGTAAAGGAAAAGCGCATCACGGCGCAGACCATTCACCGGCTCTTGAGCACCCCCAACACCTCGGGCGTGCGGCCCGGCCCTCAGGCCCCCGTGGAAGCCGATGTCCTCATTGCTGACGAAGCCTCCATGATTGATGTATCGCTTGCCTTAAAACTCATGCGGTCCGTGGATCCTGCAAAGACGCGGCTGATTTTCTTAGGCGACAAATACCAGTTGGCAGCCGTTGGTCCGGGCTCGGTCTTTGCCGATATGACGGCTTCGGGTGGAGCGCTTTCTGAGGCCGTGACAGAACTTACCTACAGTTTCCGCTTTGGCGCGGACTCTCCGGTGGGAAACCTTTCGCGGGCGGTGAATACCGGGGATGAAGCAACCGTACGCACGCTTCTTGCGCACGATAAAAAGTTTGACGCTTCTTACACGGACGATCAGAACGAAGAAATTTCGCTCTCGTTGCCTAAGCGATTTAAGTTCGGGGTGAATGAGGACTTGAGACAGTGGATACGGCTTGAAATGAAGCCCTATCTGGAGCTCGTTAAAAAACGCACGAAAAAAATTGCCGGGAGGGAAGAATCCGACAAACTCAATGATGAAATGCTTGCGGCCTTTAACGCGTTTCGTGTTTTGTGTGCCCAGCGCCGGGGCCCGGACAGCGTGAGTGCCGTAAACCGCCTTGTTGAGGAGCATGTCAAAAACACGGCGGGGGCAGAAACGGACGCCGTCTTTTACCCCGGGCGCGTCATCATCGTGCGCGTGAACGATCAGCAGACGGAGCTTTATAACGGTGACGTCGGCATTGTCGTGCCGAACCCGCAAGACTGTACGGACGGGACCTTCTGGGTGTATTTCGGTGAGGGTAAGTACGTGCCTGCGGCGCTTTTACCGGGGCACGAAACAGCCTATGCGCTCACAATCCATCAGTCCCAGGGCTCGCAGTTTGAGCGTGTGGCGGTGGTGCTTCCGGTTTCAGGGGACTCTGAACTCATCACCCGTGAGCTTGTCTACACGGGGATTACCCGTGCCGTGAAAAAGGCGGCGGTCTTTGCCAATATTGAGGTACTCAAAAAAGCGGTCGCTTCGCCCGTGCGGCGCATGAGCGGGCTGGGAGCGCGGCTTAAAGAGGCGACGCTGCGGTAATTTGTCATCGGTGTGTCATCGACGCAGCGCAAAATCGCGGTAATTAAGGAGAGCGCCGGTGCGCGGAAATACAGACTTTTGCGCATTTTCGATAAACTGCGTTTTATCCGGCCGTCCGGAAGGAGACTTCCGGGCGGTGCCGAGGCCGGCTCACAGCCGGCCCAACCAACCTAGGAGCTGCGAATTGAATACGATTTCCAAGTACGCTGTTGCCGCGTGTGCCGTTGCCGCCACGGGACTTTCTGCCGCCGTCTGGGCCGCTGACGCCAATGTTGATGCGCTTTTAAAGGCCGCGCAGAAAGAAGGTCAGGTAAATTCCGTCGGTATGCCCGACACCTGGGCCAACTGGGTCGGTACCTGGAAGGATCTGCAGAAACTCGGCATCAAGACCCAGGACTCGGATATGAGTTCGGCCGAGCAGATCTCCAAAATCATGGCCGAAGGTGAAAACGCCACGGCGGACATCGGTGACGTCGGTTTTGAATTCGGTGAGTTCTCCCGCAAAAAGGGTATCACGATGCCCTACAAGCCCTCGACTTGGGATCAGATTCCCGCCTGGGCCAAGGATAAGGACGGTCACTGGTGTCTCGGCTACACCGGTACCGTGGCCTTCATCATCAATAAGGAACTCGTCAAAAATCCCCCGAAGAGCTGGAATGATCTTCTGACCGGCACCTACCGTGTGTCCGTGGGCGCTGTGGGGTCGGCTGCGCAGGCCAATTACGCGGTGCTCGCTGCAGCAATCGCCATGGGCGGCAACGAAAAGAATCTGAACCCTGCCTATGAGTTCTTTGCGAAGATCGCCAAGCAAGGCCGTCTCTCGATGGTTGACCCGGTGGTCGCCAACCTCGAAAAGGGTGAAGTCGAAGTCGGTATGCTCTGGGACTTTAATGCTCTGAACTACCGCGATCAGATCGACCGCAACCGCTTTGAGGTGTTGATCCCCGCCGAAGGGTCGGTCACGAGCGGCTACACGACGATTTTGAATAAGTGGGCCAAGCACCCCAATGCCGCTAAGTACGCCCGCGAGTTCATTTTGTCGGATCGGGGCCAGATTAATCTTGCCAACGGCTACGCCCGCCCGATCCGCGCGGCCTACGTGAAGATGCCTGCGGAAACGGCCGCGAAGATGCTGCCGGAATCGCAGTACGCCAAGGCCCGTCCGATCTCTGACTTTGACGCCTGGGCAAAGACGAGCAGCCGCATTTCGCGTCACTGGCAGAGCAAAGTCTCGATCTACATGAAGTAAGACGCATGGCTTTTTCGTCCAAACTCATCGTGGTTTTGGTCGACGGCCTGAAGGAATCCACAGCCCGCAAGTGCTGTGGATTTCTTATGGGGCTTGTTGAAGAAAAGAGGGGAATACTCTTTTCCGTCGTCTCAGAACTGCCGAGCCTCTCAAGGCCTCTCTATGAAACGCTTTTCACCGGGCGCGTCCCGGTCACGGGCGGCTTTGTCACAAACAGCAGCCAAAGAAAAGCCGGAGCCGCATCCGTCTTCGATCTTGTGAAGGCCGCGGGCGGCGTCACGGCGCTCGCCGGTTACGGCTGGATGTGTGAACTTTTTGCTCATACTCCCTACTGTGCCGCCAAACATAAGCACCTTGCCCCCGGCAACGGTTCCGCGGTGGACGCCGGGTGGTTTTATACGCGCGACGATTTGCCCGACACCGAGCTTTTTGCCGAGGGAGACTGGTTGATTGCCAATTACAGTCCGGACTTCTGCGTGATTCATCCGATGGGTGTTGACGAAGCAGGGCACGTTTCGGACATGGGCGGGGCAGACGCCGACTACGACCGAGCCGCACGCAACGTTGACTGGCTTCTTGCGGAAAGGATCCCCGCTTGGCTTGCGGCCGGTTACCGCGTCATCGTGACGGCGGATCATGGGATGGGTGAAGACCGCTCTCACGGCGGAACGGACGCCGCTGAACGGCGCGTGCCCTGTTTTTGTTTCGGGGAGGGGATGAACGGACTTGCCGTTACCGAAGAACCCGTAAAGCAGCGGTACCTCGCGGCCTTTTTCGCGCGCACCCTGGGGCTTACGCCCGCGTTGACCATGGCCGACGGTGCAGAGCACATTAAGTTTGCGCCCGTGTGCGGGTAAAATCCCGTGAACCGACACAAGAAACAACGGACAGACAAAGGAGCCGATAAGTAAATGCATTCCACGCAGGCACAAAACCAAGGCGGCCTTGTACGGCACGGCCTGCTCGTTCTGCCTTTTGCCGTTGTGTTTTTATTGTTCCAGATCCTTCCGATGATCTGGGTCATCATCAATTCCCTTTACGTTGAGGAAGAGGAAGTCTGGGGGTTCGGCAACTACCTCGAGATTTTTGCCGATCCCTTCTTCATGCAGTCCTTTTCGAACTCCCTGTGGCTGTCGTTCTGGAGTTCTCTGGTGGGCCTCGTGATCGCATCCTTTGCCGCGGCAAGCCTCAATAAGGTGCCCGGGCGCGTCAGAGACTGGATGGTGAGTTTCACCAACATGACGAGTAACTTCTCGGGCGTGCCGCTTGCGTTTGCCTTCATCATCATCCTGGGCTTTAACGGCGCGATTACGCTGCTATTAAAGGACCTCGGGCTCATTGAAAAATTTAATGTCTACGGCATCGAAGGCCTTTTTCTCATCTACACGTACTTTCAGATTCCCCTGGGGATCCTTCTTCTTTTTCCGGCCTTTACAGCGCTTAAGCCCGAATGGGAAGAGGCCGCTCGCACGATGGGCGCCTCGCGCTTTGACTACTGGCGGCGTGTGGCTGTGCCGGTTTTGGCGCCCGCACTTCTCGGCACCTTTACGATTCAGTACGCCAACGCCATGGGAGCGTACGCAAGCGCCTATGCGCTCACGGTCGGTAACTACAACCTTGTGACGATCCGCATCGGGCAGCTGGTGGTGGGGGATATTTTCTTTCAGCCCAATCTTGCAGCAGCCCTTTCCGTGCTTCTCATTGTGATTCTTGCGTTTGTCGTTGCCGTCTACCGGTGGCTTTTGAGGAGGTCTTACCATGTCGCGTAACGCTGCGGGGCTGATGACCTACCATAAGGCGGTGATCGGGGTTGTGGCCTTTATTCTGGCGCTTCCGATTGCGGCGACCGTTTTATATGCCTTTTCCTCGTCCTGGGGCGCAACGATTCTCCCGGACGGCCTGACCTTCAGGTGGTTTGCGCAACTTCTGACCGACCCCCGGTTTCTTGCAGCGTTGGGAAGAAGCCTTCTCATTTGCTTTGCAACGCTCATCGTCTCGACGTTACTCGTGCTGCCGATGATCTTTGCGGTCTTTTATTACTTCCCGAAACTTAAGGGCATCATGGAAGTGCTCATCATCCTTCCGTTTGCCGTGCCCCCGGTGGTCTCGAGCGTCGGGCTTCTTCAGATGTTTGCCGGTGACCCCCTTCCGATCGTGGGTACGCCCTGGATTCTGATCGGGACGTACTTCACGATTACGGTGCCCTTTATGTACCGGGCGCTTGCAAACGGTCTTGCGGGCATCAACCTCAGGGACTTGATCGATGCCGCGCACCTTTTGGGCGTGGGAACATTTTCCGCGTTTATGCGCATTATTCTGCCGAACCTGAACCGCGCGCTGTTGGCGTCGCTTTTCATCAGCTTTTCATTTCTGATGGGCGAATTCGTTTTTGCCAACATGCTCGTCGGAACGCGCTACGAAACGCTGCAGGTTTACCTTTACACCAAACGCATGACAAGCGGGCACTTGAATGCCGCGATTGTGAGCACGTACTTCTTCCTGACGCTCATCATGACATGGGCTGCGATGCGCTTTTCCAGAAGCCGCCGTGAGGAAGCCGTGGCCGAAGAAGAATAGGAAAACACGATGTCAGAAACTGAATCTTTTGTCCGGGTTGAAAAACTTGCCAAGCACTTTGGTGCCACACGGGTTTTTGATGACCTGAGTTTCGGCATTGACCGCGGGGAGTTCATCACGCTTCTGGGGCCCTCGGGCTGCGGGAAGTCAACGCTTCTGCGGTGCCTCGCGGGCCTTGAAACGCCGGACGCCGGGACGATTTATGTCGGCGGTGCTGACATCACCAACGTCAAGGCCCAGAAGCGCGGCATCGGCATGGTGTTTCAGAGCTATGCGCTTTTTCCCAACATGACGGCTGCGGAAAACATCGCTTTCGGCCTCAAAATGAACGGGGTGCCGGCCGCGGAAACCGCGAAAAAGGTCACTGACGCCGTCGCTTTGGTGGAATTGACGGGGAACGAAAAGAAGTACCCCCATCAGCTCTCGGGCGGCCAAAAGCAGCGCGTGGCCCTGGCGCGCGCCCTCGTGACCGAACCCCGGATTCTCCTGCTTGATGAACCGCTCTCTGCTTTGGACGCCCGCATCCGCCGCAACCTCAGGGAGCAGATCCGCTCGATTCAGAAGGACCTGCATCTGACCACCGTCTTTGTGACGCACGATCAGGAAGAGGCGATGACGGTAAGCGACCGGATTTTCCTTATGAACCGCGGCGCGATTGTGCAGCAGGGAACTCCTGAAGAGGTGTACCTCAATCCCGCTGACGAATTTGCCGCGCGCTTTATCGGGTCCTACAACCTTCTTACCAAGGCCGAAGCCAAAGTGCTTTTGGAGTTTGACTCGCCCGAGGATTTGGTGGCCGTGCGCCCGGAATCGGTGTTTGTGCGGGAAGAGGGCGGCAAGTACCCCGAGACTTGCTCAGAGCCCGTGGACGGGCGCGTGGTGAGCCATCAGCTCTTGGGTAACGTCATCCGCTACCGCATTGCCGCGGCTGACACGGTTTTAACCGTTGATGTGATGAACCGGTCAAGCTCCAGGCTTTATGCGCCGGAAAGCGCGGTGAAACTCCTTTTTAACCTCGCGGAACTGAGGCCTCTTGCGGCACAGACGCAGCATTAGGGCTTTGCGGGCTTCACGGATGCGCACTTCCAGCACTGACCGAACTGCGCTTCAATGGTTTCGCCGCAGTTCGGGCACACCCAGGCGGGGGCCTCGGCGTTTTCGGCAATTTCTTTGAGAATTGCCCGGGCGCGCGCCATGTCGCGCGCGTCGGTAAGCCAGATTTCCGGCGCGCAGATATCAGGCGGCAGTTCGCCCGCCGCCGACCAGAGAAGCGTGTTTCTCACCTCGCAGTCAATGCCGCTTGCCTTAAGCGTTCCTGCGGCAATGTCAGCTGTGACCGGATCGGGCCAGGTACCGAGTTTTCGCGTCGTGTCCTTCTTAGAAAACATCGTCTTTGGCTTCCTCGGTGACGGCACGGAAAAAGGCGTAGCGCTCGGGACTCACTTTCCCGGCCTCAGCCGCCGCACGCACCGAGCAGCCCGGTTCATGGGTGTGGGTGCAGTTGTAAAAGCGGCAGCCCTGGGCGTATTGCGCAATATCGGGCATGGCTTCGAGAATATTGCGCCGCGTGATGTGCGCGAGGCCGAACTCCTGAAAGCCCGGGGAGTCAATAAGCGACGCTTTACTGCCGGCAAACTGCGTGCGGTATAGGCGCGTAGCCGTCGTGGTTTGTTTTCCGAGGTCCAGGGCCTCGGAAAACTCGCGGGTTTTCGCCTGCGCTTCAGGGCAGAGGACGTTAATGAGTGTGCTTTTGCCCATCCCCGACTGACCGATTAAAAGGGTGGTTTTGTTTTCTAAAAGCGGCGTGAGTTTGGTGAGCACGTCGTCCGCATCGTAAGCGGAAAGCGTGAGGCACGGGCAGCCCGCCGCGGGAAGCGACGCCGCAAAGGCGTCACAGGCTTCGCGCCCCTCCGTGAGATCGGCCTTATTGCGGATCGCGACAACGTCGATCCCGGCGGTTTTGGCGGCAACTACTGCTTTCCACACAAACCACGGGTTAAACGTGGGGCGGGAGGCAAAGACGACGGCAACGAGGTCGACGTTCGCGGCCAATTCTTTCACGCGCCACTCATCGCTTCGGAAAAGAAGGGTTTTACGGGGGAGGACCGCTTCCACCGCCACGGTCTCAGAATCGGCCTGACGGCACTCGACGTAGTCTCCGACCGTCACGTCGTTTTTCTTACCGCGCCGGCGGGCTTCAAAAAGATGCCCCGCGTCATCTTCCACGTAGTGATGCCGGCCGTGTCCGGCCGTGACGCGCGCTTTAAAAAGAGAATCAGTCATAAGGGGGCCTTTCGCGCTGGGCGGTGCCGGTTACGGGCGCAAGACACAGGCGCCTTGCGGCAAGGGCCTGTCTTTCAAGAAGCGCTTCTTTGCGCAGAAGGAGTTTTTGCGCGAGGAGCCTTGCGCGGGCGCGGCGTCTTGCTTCAAGCACGGTGCTGAAGCGGTCGGCAAGGTCGCCTTCAACGGCCCGGTGGGAATTGGTGAGGTCGTTATGAATGCGGATGCCGGCCAAAATCGCGTGCTCGATGCGCTGCGTCACGTGCGGATGGCGGTGGTTGGCAAGCGAAAACAAAAGGCTCGGCGTAAGCGTGTTGCGGTAGTCCTCGTGCATCTTCACCAAAGCCCGGATGACGGGCTTAACACCCGCCTTATCCACGCCGTAGGCGTCGGCCTCAAAGTCCATGAGGCGCGTAAAGCCGTGGATGAGAAAGACAAAGGGGTAAAGAACAATGGGGACGACCGTGAGCGCAATAACGATTAAAAGCCCGGGGTTCACAGCCCCCTTAACGAGCGCGAGGGTCGGCTCAATATTTAACGCCTCATAAAAGGAGGGCGTGACGGCCGCAAGCGAAAAAAGGTACCAGAAGGCAGTTGAGAGCCCGGCAAAAAAGACAAAAAGCGCGGTGTTGTGCCAGCGGCCCGAGCGCCCTGCGGCGCACGCGACAACGGCCGTGATCTCTTCCGGGGTGAGTTTTTCGAGGCTGCGGCTGAAAACCACAAGACGCGCGCGGCCCCAGGGGCGGCGAAACACAAAGGCGCTGCCGATTAAGCGGTCGCGGGGCCGCTCACCCACAAGGATTTCGGCGCCCGCAAGGCCCACTTCCGGCAGAAACGCTTCAATTCTTGAGCGCATGGGGCCAAACGGCATCTCGCGCACGCCGCCGTTAAAGGCAGCGGTAAGGGGCGGCTTAATAAAGATGCGCCAGGCAAACCATGAGACCGTCACCACGGCTGCGGCAAACCACCAAGCATAAGAAAGCGCGTTTAAAAACGCAAGAACAATGAAAATAAGCGGCACTTCAACGGCCAAGCCCGTCGCAATGTCGGTGATGAGGCGCTTAAACCAGAGGCCCCGCTCCGTTTTTTCGTACCCGTAGCGCTCGTTGATGCGGAATTGTTTCCACCAGGCAACCGGAATGTCGATGACGGTGAGAATGAGAGACACCGTAAAGACGATGAAAAACTGGGAGATGATCCCGGTGCCCCAAAGCGCACTGAAACTGGCCGTGATGAGGTTAAAGCCGTTACCGAAGGTGAGCGTGAGGCACACGAGCGCCCCCAGAATGGCGTTTACGAGATCGGCCTGCACGATTTCGCCCGTGTAGTCTGCGGCCTTACGGTGCACCCTGAGGTCCACGGCGCTGCGGAAGGCCGGCGGAAGCCCTACCGCAGCGTGCTCGGCGGCTTTGACCTGCAAAATGGCAAGCACCGTCTGCATGCACACGTAAAACGCGGCTGCCGCGACAAAAAGGGTGTTAAGCAGTGCTGCGGTATCGGACATAAATCGGGTTAGAGTACAATCGGCTCAATCTTTAAGCTTAGCCGCTTCAGCCCGGTTTGTGTGAGCTCGGGCGGCGTGAACCGGAATATTTTAAATGACCAACATTTTGCGCGATCCGTCTTTCAGCGACTCCAACCTCATCTGGATCGATATGGAAATGACGGGGCTGCAGCCGGAGGTGAACCGCGTGATTGAAATCGCGGCGATCATCACCGACGCTCAGTTAAATATCCTGCATGAGGGCCCGGTGATTGCCGTGCATCAGAGCCCCTGCGTGATGAGCCACATGGACAGCTGGAACACGCAGACGCACACGAAGTCAGGGCTCGTGGATCGGGTCTTGGCAAGTACCGTGGACGAAGAGGAGGCGACCGACAAGTGCCTGGAAGTCTTCCGTCGCTTTGTGGGCCCTCAGAAGTCGCCTTTGTGCGGCAACACCGTGGGGCAGGACCGGCGCTTCATGGCGCGCTGGATGCCGAGGCTTGAAAGCTTTTTCCACTACCGCACGATTGACGTCTCAAGCATCAAAGAGTTGGCCAGGCGCTGGAAGCCCGAGGCGGTGACGTCCTTTCAGAAATCCACGCGCCACGAGGCTTTAAGCGACATTCAGGAAAGTATTGATGAACTGAAGCATTACCGTAAGACCGTTCTCAATATGTAGGATTCCGATTGACCGGGTTTGGTGCGGGCGGCGTCAGCTAAAATGACGCCGCTTTGATTTTTACCGTTTTTTCGTTTGTTTTTATGGCAGTCCGCAAGCGCAGTTCCGAATACAACGACTCTTCCATCCGTGTCTTAAAGGGGCTTGAACCCGTCCGGCAGAGGCCTGGTATGTACACCCTCACCGATAACCCCCTGCACATCATTCAGGAAGTGCTCGATAACGCAAGCGACGAAATCCTTGCGGGCTACGGAACGAAGATCACCCTTACGCGTCGCACGGACGGCTCGATCACGGTTGAAGACGACGGACGCGGTATTCCCACCGGCATTCACCCTACCGAAGGGGTGCCCACGGTGGAACTTGTGTTTACGCAGCTGCATGCGGGCGGTAAGTTCGATAAGACGGCAGGCGGCGCCTACACCTTCTCCGGGGGCCTTCACGGTGTGGGTGTGTCGGTCACAAACGCCCTGAGCCTCAGGATGGACGTCACCGTCTGGCGTGACGGGCAGGAATTTGACATCGGCTTTGAGGGCGGAAACGTCGTGCGGCCGCTGACAAGCAAAAAAAGCCCGCGCCCCAAAAGCGCCACCGGCACGCGCGTCACGTGCCTTCCCGATCCCAAGTACTTTGACAGCGCGGAAATCCCTGAAGCGTCGCTCGTGCGTCTTTTAAAAAGTAAAGCCGTGCTTCTGCCCGGGGCGTCCGTTACCTACATTAACGAAGTGAAGGGGACGCAGCAGCACTGGAAGTACGAAGGGGGCCTTAAAGAGTATCTTCTCGCCGAAGTCACCGACCCCTTGACGGTACCCGCTTTTGAAGCCGAAGGCTGGGCTGATGAAACGACGGAAGGCTTTGCCGCAGGCGAAGGCGCCGCCTGGGTTGTGGTCTGGACCGAGGACGGGCTTTTGACGCGCGAAAGTTTCGTAAACCTCATTCCGACGCCTGCGGGCGGCACGCATGAAGCGGGACTCAGAGACGGCCTTTACGGCGCCATGAAGGCCTTTATGGAAGCTCACGGCCTGATGACCAAGGGCGTGAAGCTTCTCGCGGAAGACGTTTTTGCACGCGCGAGTTTCGTCCTTTCCTGTAAGGCCCTCGATCCCCAGTTTCAGGGGCAGACCAAGGAAAAGCTCACAAGCCGCGATGCCCTGCGGCTTGTCGCGGGTTTTGTGCGCCCGCAGTTTGAGTTTTGGCTGAACGACCATATTGAAGAGGGTAAGAAACTCGCCGAGCTCGTGATCCGCCAGGCCCAGAAGCGCCAGCGGCAGGCGCAGAAGGTGGAAAAGAAAAAGGGCTCGGCCGTTGCGGTGCTCCCCGGTAAACTCACCGACTGCGAAACCGACGACATCACCCGCAACGAACTCTTTCTCGTGGAAGGTGACAGTGCAGGCGGCACCGCGAAGCAAGGCCGTGACAAGGAATGCCAGGCGATTCTGCCCCTGCGCGGCAAGGTACTGAACACCTGGGAAGTGGACAGCGATCGCATTTTTGCCTCCCAGATCATCCACGACATCGCGGTGGCGGTGGGGGTGGATCCCCATAAGCCCGGGGAAGACGCAGATTTAAAGGGCCTCAGATACGGCAAGATCTGCATTCTCGCGGACGCTGACGTGGACGGTAGCCACATTCAGGTGCTCCTTCTCACGCTTTTTTACCGGCATTTCCCGACGCTTGTGGAAAAAGGCCACGTCTACATCGTGCAGCCGCCGCTTTTCCGCGTGGATGTCCCCAAACTCAGAAATAAGCCCGCCAAGAACATTTACTGCCTTGACGACAAGGAACTCGCCAGAACCCTTGCCAAACTCAAAAAAGACGGTTTTGCCGAAGATAAGCTCGTTGTCTCCCGCTTTAAGGGCCTGGGCGAAATGATGTCGGAACAGCTGCACGAAACGGCTTTTGCGCCGGACACCCGCAGACTGCTTCCCGTTACGATGGGAGACGTCAACAAGGCGGAAACCGATGCCGTCATGGGGTTGCTCATGGCCAAGGGCGAAGCCGCGGGGCGACGCAGCTGGATGGAACTGCACGGCGACGATGTGGAAGTTGACGTGTAGACTTTTCTGTCAGAAAAGAGCCGGTGTCCGCCTAAAGTGCGTCACCGGCTTTTTTGTGCTCTTTGATTTTTGTCAGGCCCGCTTAACGATTTTTGCCTTTCAGTTCGATTGTATCTCTTTGTAAACCGCGACTCTGTCGGTAGACTGCGGACGAAATCCGAAAAAGAAGAAGACGCGGATTTCGTCTTGTCCGACAAACAAAGGGAACATTACAAATGCTGGGGATCTTTCTTGTCATCGCGGGCGTTGTGCTCGCGGCCTACCTTGTCATCAAACGCTATTACGCACCGTGGGCGCTGCTCATGGTGGGTATTCTGCTGCTTATCTGCGTGACGCTCATTTCAGGCGATCCGCTTGTGACCGGCAAAAAGGCCACGCACAGCGCGGTCTTTGACATCGTTCAGGTCTTCACAAACCTGCTGCAGAGCCGTGCCGCCGGCATCGGCATGAACATCATCTGCGTGGGCGGCTTTGCCTACTACATGGACAAAATCGGCGCAACGAAAGCGCTGGTGAGAATCTGCATCAAGCCCCTTTCCTATGTGCATGCACCGTATCTGCTCCTGGGGTTCGCCTACCTGGTCGGGCAGCTGCTCAATGTCTTTATTCCCTCGGCTGTGGGCCTGGGGATGCTGCTGATGGTGACGATCTATCCGCTTTTGGTTGCCGTGGGTGTTTCGCGTCTTTCGGCTGCAGCGGTTGTCGCAACGGCAAGCTGCCTGGATCTGGGGCCGGCTTCAGGTAACTCGCTTCTCGCGGCAGAAATCTCCAACTTGCACGTGATGGAATTCTTTATCCAGAGCCAGCTTCCTGTGGGCGTTGTGGCGGCAGTTGTGATTGCCGCCGGCCACGTGCTTCTCGGAAAGTTCTTCGATAAACGGGACCTCGCAAGCGGCCGTCTGACGGCAGATGACTTTAAGCTCAGAACGGAGGTGAAGCAGGAAGGCGCCGCGGCGCAGCCCGATGCGCCGGTCTATTACGCGATTCTGCCGATTCTGCCGGTGGTGCTCCTTTTTGTGTTCAGTAAGCTTGTTTATGCGGGAGTGCGCCTTGAAGTGGTGACGGCAATTCTCTCCTGCGCCTTCATTGCCTTCATCGTGGATCTTCTGACGGTAAGAAGCCTCAGAGCCTGCACGGACCGCACGAAAGCCATGTTTAACGGCATGGGCAAGATCTTTTCCTCGACCGTGCTTTTGATTGTCTGCGCCGAAGTTTTTGCCGAGGGCCTCAAGCGCTCGGGCGGCATCGACACAATTTTGCAGAGCGTGGCGCAGATGCAGGGTGCGGGCGGCGTCACGATGCTTCTCGTTATGTTCCTCATCATGGCGCTTGCAGCCTTTGTGACGGGGTCGGGTAATGCCGCGTTCTTTGCGTTTTCTCCGCTTCTGCCGCAGGCCGCGGGCTCTGTGGGCTGGGCCACTGTCACGATGGCCGTGCCCGTGCAGCTTGCAAGCGGCATCGCACGCTCGATGTCGCCGATTGCGGGCGTTGTGATGGCGGTCTCTGGTATTGCGGAAGTCTCGCCCTTTGAACTTGTGCGGCGCACGATTCCGGTGATGGCGGGAGGCCTTGTCGCTACCTTTATCGCTTCACTTCTCATTCTCTGATCAGAACGCAGATTGAAGTAAAAAAGGCCGCAGACAGTCATTTGCCTGCGGCCTTTGCGTTGGGTGCGCTCGGCATGAGCGCGTTCTAACGGGTGAAAGTCCCGAGTGCAGGGGGTAGCACCAAG
>OJPO01000419.1_pt1 | contig 25666 bp, 18 predicted proteins | sample 1598541 | NCBI WGS metagenome assembly OJPO01 (sample SAMN03922453, study PRJEB24848) | human gut metagenome | isolation source: stool sample | host: Homo sapiens | place: Germany | collected 2009-11
ATATATAAGGAGTGTAGGTACAGGGGAACCAGTCACTTGCCCAAAATAGTGAAGAAATATTATAAAACATAGGAGGCTGAGCTACGGAGCAAAATCCAACATGAGCTAAATTACGCCATAATTCAATCATCCAATGAAATGGAAAAAAGTATATGGCTTTACTGAATGATTTTGCAACGTGGTATAAAAGGTAAAGTTGAAAGAAGTAAAAAAAGGCAGCGGATAATAATCTTAATTGCAGGTTAAAAGGTATTTGCTGCTTTGCTGATAGAAGAAGACGGATATAAAGATGAGACGTTATATTTATTAAAGTAATTAGTATGCAGCTCAAAATAATTTTTCTTTTAGGATTCATATTTGTTCTCCAGTTGTTTCCGGTTTTGAATCCGGATTATGTAATCGAAAATAAATAACAGAAAAAAGTTATTTTCATGACGGCTAACAGATAAAAGGCTTTCAAGCCATTATTGCACATTATTAAATGCAAAACAAGAATTTTCATAATATATTAAAAACCGAAAGTTAGTTTACAAAAATTGGTTTTTCTATAAAGGAAAGCCAATGAGTCAATTAGGGGAGCTGACTTATCGGGTGAAGAACGGAGACGGAGTAAGTTTTGAAATATTCAACGGCAGGGAGTGAATATGCCGGGATTTTTGGAAAAATATCTGGATGAAATCCGGAATAAAATAGAAAAGAAAAAGTAATGGTTTGGGTGAGTGTGGGGATCATGTTTTGGATGGCTGTTAAAAAAAATAGTGGATGAAAAATCGTCATTCGGAAACGGGTGGCGATTTTTTATGCTCTAAAAGAGAGAGGTGATAGGTTGTGGCGGGAATACGTCAGACAGGGTCTGACGGGGCGGTGGAAGGAGGAGGGGTAAAAGGGGAGTGAGAGGCGATGGGATGTTGGCAGGAAGTGCATCAGGCGTTGCCTGACGGGGCAGTGTAGGCAGGAAGGGAGTTGGGAGGGCTTGGGGAGCGGGGTAGTCCGCAGCGCTGCAATCCGGTAAATGCTGCGCATTCACCGGATTGGCGGCATTCGCCGCATCACCGGGAGGAATCCGGCGTCTGCCGGTGAGCAAGCTTCCCGCATCCGTCGGTTTCCTCCCGGTGGCACTGCTCATTGTTATGCAACAATTTGACTGTTCTTGTTAACAATTGGGGGTGGCAGGACGGAGGGGGTATGGTATGATAATTACAGGAGGGGCGAGAGCCCTGTGTTTGAGATTATTTTATGGGAGGTCAGTTTGAAGAATAAGCGTGGTCGCTTATTCTTCAAACGGCTGTTTGTGCCGCAGGCGTCACAAAACAGCCATGATCGCAGAGCAGAACCGGATGTTCTGCTCGCGGTTCCTCCGGCGCGAAGCGCCTGCGGAATGGGAGGTTATGATGAAAGAACAGCTTTTAGCAAAATTTGGAGAACTCTTTGGGGGAACAGACGGTGCGAAGGTTTATTTTGCGCCGGGCAGAGTGAATCTGATCGGAGAACATACCGACTATAACGGTGGTCATGTTTTTCCCTGTGCACTGACGATCGGTACTTATGGTGTGGCACGCAGGCGTGAGGATAAGAAGCTGCGGTTTTATTCGATGAATTTCGAGCAGCTGGGTGTGATCGAGTCGAGCGTTGAGGGCTTGAAGCCGGAGAAGGAAGCGGACTGGACGAATTATCCCAAGGGTGTGATGTGGGCGTTTGGCGAGAAGGGGATGGAAGTGACAAACGGTATGGATTTACTGCTGTTTGGCAATATTCCGAACGGCTCCGGGCTGTCTTCTTCCGCGTCGGTCGAGGTTCTGACAGGATATATCCTGCGCGATCAGTATGGCTTTGAGGTTTCCAATCAGGATCTGGCGCTGATCGGTCAGTTTTCCGAGAACAAGTTTAACGGTGTAAACTGCGGCATTATGGATCAGTTCGCAATCGCGATGGGCAAAAAGGATCATGCGATTTTCCTGGATACTGCGACGATGGAGTTTGAGTATGCGCCGATTCAGCTGGAGGGTGCGAAGCTTGTGATTTCCTGCAGCAACAAAAAGCGCGGTCTGGGCGATTCTAAATATAATGAAAGAAGAAGCGAGTGCGAAGCGGCTCTGGCAGAGCTGCAGCAGGTGATCGGCATCGAGTCGCTGGGGGATCTGTCGGAGGAGCAGTTTGAAACCTACAAGTCCGCCATCAAGGATCCCGTCAGAGTAAAGCGTGCGCGGCATGCGGTTTATGAGAATCAGCGTACGATCAAGGCAGTTGCAGCGCTGAAGGCGAACGATATCACAGAGTTTGGCAAGCTGATGAATGCGTCCCACGTTTCTCTGCGGGATGATTATGAAGTAACCGGCATTGAGCTGGATACGCTGGTAGAGGAAGCCTGGAAGGTAGACGGTGTCATCGGTTCCAGAATGACCGGCGCTGGTTTTGGCGGCTGTACGGTCAGCATCGTAAAGGATGAAGCAATCGAGGCTTTTCAGGAGCAGGTTGGAAAGGCTTATCTGGAAAAAATCGGTTACGCGGCAGATTTTTATGTGGTAGAGATCGGTGACGGTCCGGTAGTATTATAAGAAAGGCAGGCAATCAGGACAATGATTCAGGATAAAATCCGTGAACTGGTGCAGTATGGACTTTTGACAGGTCTGGTGTCTGCAGAGGATGAAATTTATACGACAAACCGGCTGCTGGAGCTGTTCCGGATAGAAGATTATCCCTATGGATTCGGGGAAAAGATAGAGCAGACAGAAGAAGAGGCGGTCAAAAGGCTGCCGGATCTTCTGACGGAAATGATGGATTATGCGGTGGAAAACGGGATCATGCAGGAGGATGGTATCGTTTATCGGGATCTGTTTGATACAAAGATCATGAGCTGTCTGGTAGGACGCCCAAGCGAGATCATCCGCCGGTTTCATGAGGAATATGAAAAGTCCCCGGAAGCAGCGACGAATTTCTTTTATAAATTCAGTCAGGACACGGACTATATTCGAAGATACCGTGTTTGCCGGGATGAAAAGTGGGTAACGCCAACGAAATACGGCGCTCTGGATATTACGATCAATCTGTCCAAGCCGGAAAAAGACCCCAAAGCGATTGCGGCGGCAAGGCTGGCAAAGCAGGGCGGTTATCCGAAATGTCTGCTTTGTGTGGAAAACGAGGGTTATGCAGGTCGTATCAATCATCCGGCGCGTCAGAATCACCGGATCATTCCGTTAACGATCAACGGCAGCAGATGGGGATTTCAGTATTCTCCCTATGTGTATTATAATGAGCACTGCATCGTGTTTAACGGCCAGCACACGCCGATGAAAATCGAACACAATACCTTTGTGAAGCTGTTTGACTTTGTAAAACAGTTTCCTCATTATATGCTCGGCTCCAATGCGGATCTGCCCATCGTCGGCGGTTCGATTTTGAGCCATGATCATTTTCAGGGCGGCAGATATGAGTTCCCGATGGCAAAAGCACCGGTCGAAAAAAGCTTTACGGTCAAAGGCTTTGAAGATGTACAGGCAGGAATTGTAAACTGGCCGATGTCCGTAATCCGAATTTCCGGTCCGGATACAGAGCGGCTGATCGCTCTGGCGGATGTGATCCTGGATGCATGGCGCAGCTACAGTGATGAGGCCTCCTTTATCTTTGCAGAGACAGAGGGGGAGAAGCACAACACGATCACGCCTATCGCCAGAAAACGTGGCGATCATTATGAGCTGGATCTGGTTCTGCGCAATAATATCACCACGAAAGAGCACCCCCTTGGTGTGTTCCATCCCCATGCAAACTTGCACCACATCAAAAAGGAAAACATCGGCTTGATCGAAGTAATGGGACTTGCAGTGCTTCCTGCCCGTCTGAAAAAAGAGATGGCAGAGCTGGAAGAAGCGATCCTTTGCGGGGCTGATCTTCGGCAAAACGAGGTGCTTGCAGCTCACGCGGACTGGGCGGAGGAATTTTTGACCAGACACAGCGAGGTAAATGCCGAAAATATCCATGAAATTGTGCAGCAGGAGATTGGATTGGTGTTCATGCAGGTTCTGGAGGACGCAGGCGTTTATAAATGCACGGAGGACGGAAGAAAAGGATTCGAACGGTTTATTGACCGCTTAAATGCATGACTTTGTGCACAAGTCTGCAAATGTGATATAATGAGCACAAAAGAAAAACAAGCGACGCCGAAGGCGGCATTTGTTTTTCTTGTGCCATTAGAGAACGAGCAGCCTGCGTAGCAGGCGATAAAGCGCGTCAGCGCGGGCTCGTGATATAATGAGCGCAAGAGAGCGGGAACAGGCGAAGCCTGCTCATCGCGAACGGCGAAGCTATTGAGTGAGCTATGCTCACGATATATTGTTGTGCACTGTGCACTATATAGAAAGACCTGCAGCAGGTATAATAAACACAAGCGAAAGGAAAGGGCTGTCGTACTAACGTGCGGCAAGCCCTTTTTTCATGGGAACAGAATGCTTGCAGCGCGTGCATTTTGTTTTGGATGTTGATGCACAGCAAACGGATTTGTGGTATTATGTTTACCGAAATCAAACAGGCATTTGACGAAAGAAGGTTTTATAGATGAAGTTTTTACTGGCGGCACTGAACGCAAAATATATTCATTCCAATCCGGCGCTTTACAGTCTGCGGGCTTATGCGGAAAAATACCATCCGGAGGCAGCGGCACAGGTGGAGCTTGCCGAGTATACGATCAACCAGACGGTGGAGGAAATCCTCGCCGATCTTTATGAGAGAAAGCCGGAGGCAGTGGCGTTTTCCTGTTATATCTGGAATTGGAAAATGATGCAGGAGGTCATTTCCGAGCTGCATCAGGTGCGTCCTGAGCTGCCCATCTGGCTGGGCGGTCCGGAGGTATCCTATCATGCGGAGGAGGTTCTGGAGCAATTTCCGTTTTTGACCGGCATTATGGTCGGCGAGGGCGAGGTGACGTTTTCAGAGCTTTTGACCTTTTACGAAAAAAAGAGCAGCGGACGGTATTCGGAACAGCAGCAGCTGCAGATTGTGGCATTCTGGCCGGGCGCAATCAAACAGGCCGGACTGGACAGTATTGCAGGTATTGTTTATCGAGATCCGATCACCGGGGAGCTTGTACGAACAAAGGAGCGCTCCCTGACCGATATCAGTGAGATCCCGTTTTTTTATAAGGATATGAAGGATTTTGCCAATCGGATCGTTTATTATGAATCCAGCCGCGGATGTCCGTTTCGGTGCGGTTACTGTCTGTCCTCGATTGATAAACGGGTACGCCTGAGAGATCTGGCACTGGTAAAAGAGGAGCTGAAGTTTTTCCTTGATCAAAAGGTTCCGCAGGTGAAATTTATTGACAGAACCTTCAACTGTAATCATCAGCACGCAATGGAAATCTGGAAATATATTCAAGAGAACGATAATGGAATTACGAATTTCCATTTTGAGATTTCGGCAGATCTGCTGAACGGAGAAGAGCTGGCGCTTCTGGCAAAAATGCGCCCCGGTCTGGTTCAGCTGGAGATCGGTGTGCAGTCCACGAATCTGCAAACCCTTGAAGCGGTCAGACGGCATACAAATCTGGATAAGCTGCGGCATGCAGTGGTACGGATCCATTCCGAATATAATATTCATGTGCACCTGGATCTGATCGCAGGACTTCCTTATGAAGATATGGGAAGCTTTATCCGGTCCTTTAATGATGTATACAGCATGAGGCCACAGCAGCTGCAGCTCGGATTTCTGAAGGTATTAAAAGGCTCCTATCTGGAAGAAATGGCACAGACCTATGGGATTGTGTACCAGAGCTGTCCGCCCTATGAGGTCTTGTATACAAAATGGCTGAGCTATGGGGATATCATCCGGTTAAAGCGGGTGGAGGAAATGGTGGAACTGTATTATAACAGCAATCAGTTCACACATTTGATTCCGGTTCTGCAGAGCCGCTTTGAAAATCCCTTTGCAATGTATGACAAATTGGCTGATTTTTATCACGAAAAAGGCTATTTTATCCATACGCCTGCCAGAGCTTACCGCTACCAGGTGCTTTTGGAGTTTGCACAGCAGGAAGACCCGGATGGGATGGAGTTATACCGGGAGCTGGCGGTGTATGATCTGTATCTGCGGGAAAATGCGAAGAGCCGCCCGGCATTTGCATTGGACGAAAAACCGTATCATGATCAGATCGTCGAGTTTTATCAGGAAGAAGAGAAAAACCGCGCATACCTGCCGGGGTATGAGGAATATCATGCCAGACAGCTGCAGCGCATGACCCATCTGGAGGTATTTTCCTGGCCGATACAGAAAAAGGCGTGGGAGCTGATCAGTATGTTGAAAAGAGGCGAGGTTCCGGAGACGAAAACGGCAATTTTATTCGATTATCAAAACCGGGATCGCCTGACGGACAATGCGGGAACAGCGGTGGTAGAGCTGCCGACCGCTGCGGACGCAAAACCGACAGCCGGACAGGCGACTGCCGTAGACGCAGAAGCAGTCGCCGGGACAGGAAAGGAGGCAGCCGATTGAACGCGCACACGAAAGCCATTTTGGATCAGCTCGACGCCCACTACGGGAGAGAATATATCTGCTACCTCAACCATGAAAACGCGTGGCAGCTTTTGATCGCGACGATGCTGAGCGCGCAGTGCACCGACGCACGGGTCAACATTGTCACGAAAGATCTGTTTGTGAAATATCCGTCGGTCGAAGCCTTTGCGGAGGCGGATTTAAAAGAGCTGGAGCAGGATATCCGTCCGACCGGTTTTTATCATAATAAAGCGAAAAATATCATTGCCTGTTGTCAGAGGCTGATGGCACTGCATGGCGGCGAGGTCCCCTCCGGGCTGGAGGAGCTGACGGCGCTGCCGGGAGTCGGACGCAAGACAGCAAATGTTATCCGCGGCAATATTTTCCACGAGCCAAGCGTTGTGGTGGATACCCATGTGAAGCGGATTTCCAAAAAGCTGGGGCTGACAAAAGAGGACGACCCGGAAAAAGTGGAATATGAGCTGATGAAGGTATTACCGAAGGATCATTGGATTTTGTACAATATTCAGATCATCACGCTGGGGCGGACCATCTGCAAGGCGCCGACGCCGAAATGCGGGGAATGTTTTCTGACGGAATGGTGTAAGGATTATCAGAACCGTCAAAAAAAGGAGAGCAGGAAAAAGAAGTGAAAGAATATGTGAGCGTAGATGTGGAAACCACCGGGCTTGCGCCGAAGCAGGATAAAATTATAGAAATCGGGGCAGTGCGCGTCCGGGACGGACAGATTGTCGGAAGCTTTACATCCTTTGTCAATCCGGGGCGCATATTGCCTGCGCATATCACAGAGCTGACCGGGATTTTACAGGAGCAGGTAGATGAGGCAGAGACGATGGAAAGAGTTTTGCCTGCCTTTTTGGAGTTTGCCGGAGATCTGCCCCTTGTGGGACATCGGATTTTGTTCGATTATGGATTTTTGAAGCGCGCGGCGGTGAATATGCGGCTGGATTTTGAACGGAGCGGCGTGGATACCCTGAAGCTTTCCAGACAGTTTTTGTCGGAGCTTCCGAGCAGAAGACTATCTGCCCTGTGCGAACATTTCGAAATTCCGATTCAGGCGCATCGGGCGCTGGAGGACGCGAGGGCAACGCATATTTTATATGAAAAACTGCTGGAGCTTTATGGAACAGACCCGGACCGGGCAAAGGCTTTTGAGCCGGTTCCGTTGATCTGCAAGGTAAAACGCGAATCGCCTGCGACGAAGGCACAGAAGGAACGTCTGACAAAGCTTCTTGCGCTGCATCAGCTGACGCCGGATTACGACGTTTCCATGCTGACGAAAAACGAGGCAAGCCGTCAGATCGACCGGATTCTTGCGGCATATGGAAGCTTGCAAAAGTGAGGGAAGTGCTTTATAATGTGTGGAAGCGCAGCCATGGAAGATGGTGCTTCAATGCTATTTGTCAGATGTTATAAGGCAGTTTGCGGATAAAGGAGCAGAGCATGAATTTCAGAAAGAAAAAGACACAGAAAATTATATCGTCGATCATCATCCTTATTCTGGTGCTGGCGATGATTGTTCCTACATTGCTGTCGTTTTTATAAGCGGCATAGAAAGGAATTTTAAAATGAATCGAATGAAAACCGTACTGATGACGGCAGCCATGCTGGTGTGCGTGTTTGCGTGCACGGCGGTGGCAGGAAAGACTGTATACGCAGCGCCGAACGATACCATCCAGACCGGGATTTCGGCAGATGGCATGGATCTTTCCGGGATGACACAGGAACAGGCGCAGGAGGCGGTTCAGAGCTATGTGAACGAACTTGGGCAGGCGCAGGTGCAGCTGCAGGCGCAGGATGGACAGAGTGTATCTATCAGCCTTTCTGAGCTGGGAATTTCCTGGAAAAACCCGGAGCTTGTTTCGGAAGCAGTGTCCCTTGGAAAAAAGGGAAATATTGTAGCACGCTATAAGGCGGAAAAGGATCTGCAGAATAAAGGAAAGAATTACCCCGTTGTTCTGGATTTTGATAAAGAAGCGATTCGTCAGGCTGTGACGGAGCGCTGCAGTAAATTTAATGTGGAAGCGATCGATGCGCACCTGACACGGGTTGACGGATCCTTTCAGATCGAAGATGGACAGACCGGATATGTGGTAGATGAAAATGCGTCCGTAGCTGCGATCTACGATTATCTTACGGGCTCCTGGGTCAAAGGGGAAAACGGAAACGTTGTCCTCGTAATGGCAGTGGATGAGCCCAAGGGAAAAACAGAAGAGCTTGCGAAGGTAAAAGATGTGCTCGGAACATTTACGACAAGCTATTCGACCTCCGGGGCGTCCCGCAGCAAAAACGTTGCAAATGGCTGCAGACTGATCAACGGAACAACTTTGTATCCCGGCGATACGTTTTCTACCTATAATACAGTGAAGCCCTTCTCTACCGAAAACGGTTACGAGATGGCGGGTTCTTATTTGAACGGCAAGGTGGTAGACAGTATCGGCGGCGGTATCTGTCAGGTATCCACAACGCTGTACAATGCGGTTCTGCGGGCAGAGCTGGAAGTGACAGAACGTCACAATCATTCTATGATCGTAACCTATGTAGATCCGTCTGCGGATGCGGCGATTGCAGAATCCTCCGGCAAGGATTTTGTATTTGTGAATAATACGGATTATCCGATTTATATCGATGGACATACGGCTGATAAAAAGATTACATTTACGATCTATGGTGTAGAGACGAGAGCAAAAAACCGCGCCGTAGATTATGAGAGTGAAGTAATTGAGAAAAAGGTTCCGGAAGCGGATCAGATCATAGCGGACGCTTCCCAGCCTATCGGCGTCATCAGCGTCAGCAGCGCACATATTGGCTACAAGGCAAGACTCTGGAAGATTGTAAAGGAAAACGGTGTGGAAGTCAGCCGGGAGCAGGTCAACAGCAGCAACTACAAGATGAGCCCCAGAACGGCAACCGTTGGAATTGCTTCTCCGGATCCGAATGCGACCAGCCAGATGCAGGCGGCCATTGCGACCAGCAGCATTGATACGGTCAAAGCGACCATTTCCAATATCAAAGCGCAGCAGGCAGCGGCGGCGGCATTGACACCGGAGCAGCTGCAGGCGATCGCAGAGGCTCAGGCGCAGGCTGCACAGGCGCAGCAGGACGCAGCGGCGGGAAACTAAGCACCGGATCCTAAAGCAGAGCGGATGGCAGAGCCGGGCTGGAGGTCCGGCTCTGCAATGCTTTGATACGATGGTATTCGGAATGGAGAAAAGCTTATGAAAACAGGGAACGTAACGGGAAACGTTTATAAACGCAGCGTTCATCGAAAAATAGAAACAAACGGCATAGGGGTGAAAGGCGCAGAGTATGGGGAAGGCTGCGCCTTTCTCACGTCTGAAAATGTGGATAAAGCGCCGGAAAAAGCGAAGCAGCTGTGGATTACGGCGCAGAGTCTGTCTGTTTGGTCCGGAGCAGAGGGAGCCAAGCTTTGCGTTTATGAGGCAGTAAACCGCGCAGCAGCGGCAGCAGTGGGAAAAGGAGAAGCAAAGGTGCGCATGGTGTCCATGCAGCTGATGCTTCCGGCAGACTGTCAAGAGCAGGAGCTGCAGAAGATGACTGTCGCAGCGCAGGAAGCAGCGCAGAAGCTGCAGGTTACGCTTGCGGATGTGAAAGTGCATGTGTCCTGTGCAGTCATTGCGCCTGTTGCGACAGCAGAGGCGCTTGCAGAAGTGTGGACTGCGCCTGCAGGCGCTGCGCTGTCGGCGCGCGCCGGTCAGCAGATTGTAATGACGAAATGGGCGGGACTGGCAGGAACTGTCTGCCTGGAAAAAACATACCGGGAAGCCCTTTTGAAGCGCTATCCTGCGCAGCTTCTGGACGACGTAGCACAGCTGGAGCAGCACTTTTCGATTTTACCGGAGGCTGCAGTCGCCGGTAAGTCCGGCGTCGGACTTGCCTGTGCAGTATCGGAAGGCGGTGTATTCCATGCACTCTGGACACTGGCAGAGCAGGCCGGGACCGGACTGGAGGTATCTTTAAAGAAGATTCCCATCCGACAGGAAACGGTAGAAATCTGTAATGAACTGGACGTCAATCCTTATGAGCTGTCCGGAAACGGCAGTCTGCTGTTTGTGACTGATCAGGGCGAGATGCTGGCAGAGCAGCTGCAGCAGCAGAAAATCCCGGCGGCGGTGATCGGATTTTTGTCTGCGGACAACGATCGCGTGATTGTCAACGGAGAGGAACGAAGATTTTTAGAACCGGCGAATACGGACGCGATTTATCGGATGGAGTAGTAGAACAGTTGCCGGATATCCGGCAGGAACGGAAGAAAAAAATGAGAGAAGAATTATTAAAAATTATTGAGAAAAACAGCCGGATCGATTTAAAAGAGCTGGCAGTCATCCTCGGCGTAGAGGAAATTGACGTGGTAAACGAAATGGCAGCGATGGAAGCGGAAGGAATTATCTGCGGCTATCACACACTGATTGATTGGGAAAAAACAAGCATCGAAAAGGTTTCCGCGCTGATTGAGGTTCGCGTAACACCCCAGCGCGGTCAGGGCTTTGACAGCATCGCGGAGCGGATTTACAAGTACCCGGAGGTACATGCAGTGTACCTGATCTCCGGCGGCTTCGATTTGCTCGTAACACTGGAGGGCAAATCCCTGAAAGAAGTTTCCGCGTTCGTTTCGGATAAGCTTTCCACGCTGGACAGCATTTTGAGCACAGCGACCCATTTTATTCTGAAAAAATATAAGGATCACGGAACGATCCTGACCCGCAAATGCGAGGATCAGAGGGAGATGATTACGCCATGAGAAATCCCCTTTCTGATACAATCGTTACGATTAAACCGTCCGGAATCCGGAAATTTTTCGATATCGTCAGCGAAATGGAGGATGCGATTTCCCTGGGTGTCGGCGAGCCGGACTTCGATACTCCCTGGCACATCCGCGACGAGGGCATTTATTCTCTGGAAAAGGGACGTACCTTTTACACCTCCAATGCCGGCTTGAAGCAGCTGCGGGAGGAAATTGCGCATTATTTGAGACGCCGCTATCAGGTGTCCTATGATCCGCTGCATGAAATCATGATTACAGTCGGCGGCTCCGAGGCCATCGATATTGCGCTGCGTGCGATGGTAAATCCGGGAGACGAGGTGCTGATTCCACAGCCGTCCTATGTTTCCTATGAGCCGTGCGCCGTGCTTGCAGGTGCGAAGCCGGTTATCATCCCGTTGAAAGCGGAAAACGAGTTCCGCCTGACGGCACAGGAACTTCTGGATGCAATCACAGAAAAGACGAAAATTCTGATTTTACCCTATCCGAACAATCCGACCGGTGCGATCATGGAACGGGAAGATCTGGAAGCGATCGCAAAGATCGTGGAAGAAAAAGATCTGTTTGTGATATCGGATGAAATTTACAGTGAGCTGACCTATAAAGGCAATCCGGTTTCCATCACACAGATTCCGGGGATGCGGGAGCGGACGGTTCTGATCAACGGATTTTCCAAGGCATATGCAATGACCGGATGGCGTCTGGGCTATGCCTGCGGACCGGAAGTGATTTTAAAACAGATGCTCAAAATCCATCAGTTTGCGATCATGTGTGCTCCTACGACGAGCCAGTATGCGGCGGTAGAGGCGCTGAAAAACGGCGATGACGATGTAGCGGAAATGCGCGAACAGTACAACCAGCGCAGACGCTATCTGCTGCATGCCTTTGCAGAAATGGGGTTGCCCTGCTTCGAGCCTTACGGCGCGTTTTATGTGTTCCCCTGTATCAAGGAATTCGGCATGACCAGTGATGAGTTTGCGACGCGTTTTCTGCAGGAAGAAAAGGTTGCAGTCGTGCCGGGCACGGCGTTTGGGGACAGCGGCGAGGGCTACATCCGTATTTCCTACGCTTATTCCCTGGAAAATCTGAAAGTTGCGATCGGACGGCTGTCGCATTTTGTAAAAAAACTGAAAGCGGAAAAGGAATGATAAAGATATGTTAAACATCGTATTGCATCAGCCGGAAATCCCGGCGAATACGGGAAATATCGGAAGAACCTGCGTCGCGACCGGGACGGTTCTGCATCTGATTGAGCCGCTGGGCTTTTCTTTGAGTGAAAAGCAGTTAAAGCGCGCAGGCATGGATTACTGGAATCTGCTGGATGTGCGCCGCTACATCAATTTTGCGGACTTTCTGGAAAAAAATCCGACGCTTGTAAGCGGCGAGCCGGATGCGCCGAAGCTCTGGATGGCGACGACGAAAGCGCATCAGGTTTACAGCGATGTAAAGATCGGACCGGACGATTATATTATGTTCGGCAAGGAGAGTGCCGGAATCCCGGAGGAAATCCTTGTGGAGTATGAAAAGAGCTGTATCCGCATTCCGATGGGACAGGATATCCGTTCCCTGAACCTGTCCAACTCCGTAGCGATTGTTTTGTATGAAGCGCTGCGCCAGAATCATTTCGCAGGGTTACAGGAAAATGGAGAACTGCACCGGCTGCACTGGAAAGCGTAAGGCATCCCGCCCTACGCTTCGTTGTCCTGCACGGGTAGGGAGAAGATAAACTCGCTCCCGACGCCCTCGGTGCTGATGACATTGATATTTTCGTTGTGCGCCTGGATAATTTCTTTTGTAATGGAAAGTCCCAGCCCGGTTCCCTTTTTGTCTTTGCCACGGGAAAGGTCAGTCTTGTAGAAACGATCGAAGATCAGCCGCAGGCTGTCCTTCGGGATTCCGATACCACTGTCCTTGACGGAGACAAAAACCTTTCCATGCTTTTCGTTTGTCTCGATGCGAATCGCAGAGTCTGGGTGGGAAAATTTAATCGCATTGTCGAGCAGGTTGTATAAGACCTGCTCGATTTTGCTTTTGTCGGCGAGAACGGGCATACGGTCGCCGGTTAAAAGCAGCTCGATGCCGATATGCTTCTGCTGGCAGGTTCCTTCGAAGGAAGCGGCAGTAGAGCGAATGACCGAATTTAAATCGAAAACAGATTTTTCCAGGATCATGCCCTTCATATTCAGGTTGTTTAAGGTCAGCAGGCTGTTGGTCAGCTTTGTCAGGCGTTCCGTCTCGTTTAAGACGATGCCGAGATATTTTTCGTGGAGCTCTGGCGGGATCGTTCCATCCAGCATCGCCTCCAGATACCCTTTGATTGAAGTCAGCGGAGAGCGGAAGTCGTGAGAAACGTTGGCGATGAATTTTTTCTGGTTATCCTCGGCGCGTGCGATCTCACTTGCCATGAGAGACAGGGAGGCAGCCAAATAACCGATCTCATCCTCACTGTCTACCTGAAATTCATAATGCAGATTGCCTGCCGCGTACTGCTCGGTGGCTGCCGTGATCTTGCGCAGCGGCAGATAGACCATTTCTGTAAAGAAAATCAGAATGATCAGCGACAGTAGGAAAAAAATCACGAGCATAATATAGGAAATATTCAGCAGGCTTTCGCTGGAAGCCCGAATATCTGCCATGGGGATATGGATGACAACATAGCCCTGCACTTTAAAATTGGAAGTGATGGGCGCAAATACACTGAGCATTTCCTCCTGGAAGCAGCCGAAAAAGTCACCAACCGTATAAAAGGAACCGGCGGTGATGGTCGAGTCAAAATTTTCCACGCGAGACTCATGCTTCACATCCAGCGGTGTTTCCGTTGTCATGATAATACGTCCGGATGGATTAATGATCCAGATTTGGGAGGACAGGTAGGTGCTGAGCGCATCCAGCTGTTTTTTGACCTCCTCGAGGGAAACATTGCTGCTGTATAAGTCGGAAGCGTAGGTATTTGCGATCAGAGTAGCTTCTTTATAAAGGGAGTCCGCCTTTTCCCGTTTCAGATGCTCCAGCGTCATACTGGAAACGAACGTTGCTACGACTAAAAATCCGAAAAATCCGAAGATCAGGTAGCCGAGTACAAATTTCAGATACAGGGTTTTGCGCATGTCATCTTACCTCGAATTTGTAGCCGATTCCCCAGATTGTGGCGATTTTCCAGTTTGCATGATCCTTGATCTTTTCGCGCAGACGCTTGATGTGTACGTCTACCGTGCGGGTGTCGCCAATGTATTCATAGCCCCAGATCTGATCCAGAAGCTGTTCTCTGGAAAAAACGTGGTTGGGCGAAGCTGCCAGAAAATAGAGAAGCTCCAGCTCCTTTGGCGGCATATCGACATTTTTCCCCATATACATAACGGAATAATTGGTTTTATTGATTGTCAGATCGGGATATTCGACACATTCCACAGCAGGCTTTGCCGGAACAGCAGCAGCTGGCTTGTAGCGGCGCAGCACCGCTTTGACTCTAGCGACAAGCTCCTTGGAGTCGAAGGGCTTTTCCATGTAATCATCCGCACCAAGCTCCAGGCCGAGTACCTTATCAAAAATTTCGCCTTTGGCGGACAGCATGATGATGGGAACAGAGGAACTGCTGCGGACTTCACGGCAGACCTGATAGCCGTCGATGCCGGGAAGCATCAGATCGAGCAGAATCAGGTTCGGCGCGAAGGTATCCACAGCGCGGAGGGCGGATTCCCCGTCCTCCACGATCATCGTATCAAAGCATTCCTTGGTCAGGTACAGCGAAATGAGTTCGGCGATATTGGCATCGTCGTCAACAATCAGAATTTTCTGTTTATTTACCATAATGAACCTCGTTATTTGTTTTTGCAAAGGCGGCAGCTGATTGCCGTCCTGCGGATTATTTTTTAAATTCTACAATCGTTACGCCGGCATCGCCTTCGCCGTATTCGCCCTGTCGGAAGGATTTGACATATTTGATGCGCTTTAAATGCTGCTGGATGGCCTTGCGCAGGGCACCGGTCCCCTTGCCATGTACGACGCGGACGTTTTCCAGATGTGCCAGATAAGCGTCGTCCAGATATTTATCGAGGGCGGCGAGGGCTTCGTCTACCGTTTTGCCCAGCAGATTGATCTCAGGGGAAACGGAGAAGGACTTGGACATCCGGAGCTTGCCGGTATTTGTTTTGGACATCGTAGGCGTGGTAATCGTCGCTTCCTCGATGCGGACAAGGTCTTTTATGTTCGTGGAGGTGCGCATGATGCCGCACTGCACGAAGAGGTTGCCCTTTGCATCAGGCAGGCTGCTGACTGTACCCTTGAGCCCCATGGAAACAATGCGCACGGCATCGCCTTTTTTGAGCTGTTCGGGCTTTAATGCCGGAGCTTTGGGCTTGTCCTTTGCAGCGACGGAAAGCTTGCTGTTTTTGTCGTCGATGTTGCTGCGCAGCTTTTGACGTGCCTGTTCCAGATCCTTCATGGAAGCGCCGGGACCGGCTTTCTGGAAAATGCGGATCGTTTCGTCTGCGGTGTCCTTTGCTTCACGCAGAATATCCCGCGCTTTTTCATTCGCTTCGCGCAGGATACGGTCCCGCGTCTGGTCGATTTTATCGTTTTTCTCCTGCAGCTTATGCCGGAGGGCTTCGATTTCTTTTTTGTAATCTTCGATTTCGCGGCGTTCTTTTTCAATTGTAACGCGGCTCTTTTCCAGATCGGAAATAACGTCTTCAAAGCTGACGTCCTGTTCGTCGATCTGCTCTTTGGCGGCTTCGATGATTTCGTCGGAAAGACCGAGCTTTTTGGAAATTGCAAAGGCGTTACTTTTTCCGGGAATGCCGATCAGCAGCCGGTAGGTAGGGCGCAGCGTTTCCACATCGAATTCACAGCAGGCGTTTTCAACAAATTTCGTAGAAAGGGCATAGATTTTCAGCTCGCTGTAATGTGTGGTCGCCATTGTGCGGATGCCGCGGTCGTGCAGATAGTTCAAAATCGCAATCGCCAGCGCCGCACCCTCAGTCGGGTCGGTCCCGGCCCCCAGCTCGTCGAACAGGCACAGGGAATTTGCGTCTGCCTTTGCCAGAATGGAGACGATGGAGGTCATGTGGGAGGAAAAGGTACTCAAGCTCTGTTCAATGCTCTGTTCGTCACCGATATCTGCGAAAACCTCTGTAAAAACGGACAGCTGCGAGCGGTCCAGGGCAGGAATGTGCAGACCTGCCTGCCCCATCAGCGTGAACAGTCCGACTGTTTTTAAACATACGGTTTTACCGCCGGTGTTGGGACCGGTGATGACGAGAAGATCGAAATTTTTGCCAAGCTCGACGTCGATCGGAACGACTTTTTTGCGGTCAAGCAACGGATGACGTCCCTGACGGATACGAACGATATGCTCGTCGTTGAAAAGCGGACGGGAAGCATTCTGATCCATCGCAAGGGAAGCCTTTGCAAAGATGAAATCGAGCTGCGTCATAATTCGCTGGTTTTCTGCGATCTCAAGGGTGTGTGCACCTGCTTCGGCACTCAAATTTGCCAGAATAACGGCGATTTCCTTTTGCTCCTCGATTTCCAGCTCACGCAGCTGATTGTTTAAGCTGACAACGGCTGCGGGTTCGATGAAAAAGGTGGAGCCGGTGGAGGACTGGTCGTGCACCATGCCGGGCACCTGACCTTTATATTCCGCCTTGACGGGGATACAGTAGCGTCCGTCGCGGGTGGTAATCACGGCATCCTGCAGATAGTTTCTGACGGAACCGTTTACCATGCTGTTTAATTGGTTGTGAATCTTTTCTCCGGTTAATACCATGCTCCGCCGGATTTTTTTGAGGGCAGGACTGGCGTCGTCCGCAATTTCATCCACATCGATGATGCAGCGGCGAATTTCTTTGGAAAGGGGTGCGAGGGGTTCGAGACAGTGAAAATATTCTGTCAGGGAATCCTGCTGTTCTTCGTCCTTGTCGGAGCGCCCGAAGTTTTTAACACGGGCGGTGTTTTCCAAAAGACCGGCGATGCGCAGCAGCTCTTCAGAGGAGAGGGTGCTGCCGATTTCGAGGGAGCGCAGGCACATGCCGAGGGGCTTATTGCTGCCGAAATTCAGGCTGCCCTTCTGGAAAATCCGGGTCAGGGCATCTGCAGTTTCGGTCTGAGCCTGTTCGATCTGCGCAAGATCGGTCATGGGCACGAGATCCCGGCAAAGCTGTCGTCCGGGGTCCGAGGTTGCTTTTTGCTCCAGCATATGAATGACTTTATCATATTCCAATACGCGTAAAACTTTCGCGTTCATAGTAGTTCCTTTCGTTTTTCAAAACACAGTGCCAAAAGGCACCTATATTCGTTCCATAAAATGCTGCACAGCAGAATCGTTACACAGGATTGATGCTGCTGTCTTGTGGTACAGGCGGCTACCACTATCATACCATATAGAGAGAGAAACCGGGGAAAAATTTTGCGCCCGGAAAAAGTCTTTCCGGCACTTGTGTGCAGGCGGGCAGATGAGGTATACTGAAAAGTACCCAAACGGGCAGAAAGGAACCGATACTTATGGAGGATAACAGACCGAATCAGGATCTGACGAATCAGGATATCGAGTTTATCAAAGAAAAGGTAAAAGAGCGACCGCTGAACCGCCGAAAACTGTTCAAAAAAACGTTGCTGACGGCGAGCATGGCAGCGATTTTCGGGCTGATCGCCTGTGTGACCTTCCTTGTGCTGGAACCGGTATTTTCCAATCTGCTGTACCCGGAGGAGGAGCCGCAGCAGGTGGAACTGAAGGAAGAAAATATCGAGGATGAGATGCGTCCGGAGGATATGATTCTGGAAGAAGAGACAGAAACGGAGACAACGACAGAGCTGCAGACCGTTGTGGAAAAAGTTGCGCTGGAAATCGGGGATTATCAGAAGCTGTACCGGAATATGTATACGGTGGCGAAGACATTTGCAGATCATTCGATGGTAACAGTGACCGGTGTGGTGTCGGATGTGGACTGGTTTGATAACACTTATGAAAACCAGGGACAGACGGCAGGGCTGATCGTTGCGGATAACGGTAAGGAGCTGCTGATTCTTGTGGACGATGCAGCCATCCGTCAGGCGGAGGAACTGGAGGTTTCCTTTTACAGCGGACGGAGTGTGTCCGCTTCACTGAAAGGAAAGGATGAGGAAACGGGACTCGCCATTTTGAGTGTGGCGCTGGAGGATATTCCGGAGGATATCCGGAAAAATGTCGGATCGGCGACGATGGGAAGCTCCGGCAGTAGTGTACAGGCTGTACCGGTGATTGCAATCGGACGTCCGCAGGGTGCGGAAACGATAATTTTCGGAATGGTAACTTCTGCAGATTATTATCAAAATCTTACGGATCATAATGTCCGCCTGTTGAAGACAGATATGACGGGGTTGCAGGGAACCGGAGGCGTTTTAATCAATCTTTCCGGAAAGGTACTCGGCATCGTGCACGCCGGGGAAGCGGAGAGTTTTGATGTGCTCAGCGCATATGGAATTTCCGATCTGCTGACAACAGTGGGCAAGCTGTCGAATGGTCAGAAAATCGCCCATATGGGCATTACCGGGACGGATGTACCGGACGAAATCCATCTGGAAAAACATGTGCCGGTCGGTGCATATGTGACGGGAATCATAATGGATTCTCCCGCGATGAAAGCGGGAATCCAGAGCGGCGACGTAATCGTTGGCATGGAAGGAGAAGAGATCACTTCGTTTGCGGACTACCATGCGGCGCTTCTTTCCTGTGAGCCGGACACGACGGTGACAGTCACTGTGATGCGGCAGGGACAGGAAGAATATCAGGAAATGGAGATTGAGGTGCTTTTGCAGGAGTAAGGCGTAGAGGATAGCGAAAGGCTTTTGATGCAGGGCTGCCGTTTTCGGTTTTGCGCAGCATTGTCAACAGAATAGAGATTTTTGGAAAAGAGGAAAAGAAAATGAAATTTATTAAGGATTATAAAGAAGGCGACAGAGTATTCGATATTTATCTGTGTAAGCATAAACAGTCTGCTGTGACGAAGAATGGGAAGCCGTATGAAACCGTCATCCTGCAGGATAAGACCGGCACGGTAGACGGCAAAATCTGGGATCCCAACAGTGCGGGCATCGATGATTTCGACAGCCTGGATTATATTGAGGTCTATGGCGATGTGACCTGTTTTCAGGGCGCAAACCAGATCAATATCAAACGAATCCGCCTGTGCCGCGAGGGCGAATACGAGCCTGCCAACTATCTTCCGGTCAGCAAAAAGGACATTTCTGTGATGTATCAGGAGCTGCTTTCTTATATCAACAGCATGGAAAATGAATGGCTCAAAAAGCTGATGGAGGCGTTCTTTGTAAAAGACGAGGCGTTTCTTACAAACTTCAAAAAATCTTCCGCAGCGAAAAGCGTACATCATGGATTTGTAGGCGGTCTGCTGGAGCACACGCTTGGCGTTGTGAAGCTGTGCGATTATTTTGCAAAATCCTACCCGATGTTAAAAAGGGATCTGCTTTTGGCTGCCGCGATGTGTCATGATATCGGCAAGACAAAAGAAATTTCCCTTTTCCCACAGAACGATTACACGGACGATGGACAGCTGCTTGGTCATATCGTAATCGGAACGGAGATGGTCAGTGACAAAATTCGGATGATCCCGGGCTTTCCGACTGTGCTTGCTTCGGAATTGAAACATTGTATTTTGGCGCACCACGGAGAATATGAATACGGTTCTCCCAAAAAGCCTGCGCTCATGGAAGCGATGGCACTGAACCTGGCGGATAATGCAGATGCGAAGCTGGAAACCTTTACGGAGATTCTGGAGGGAACTTCTGAAACCGGATGGCTGGGTTACAACCGGCTCTTTGAATCCAATCTGCGCATGACGCGGATGGACTAAGACGGCTCAGCCGAAGGAATGGACGCAGCGCAGCTGCGCAGGTTTTGCATAGCCGGACGTAGAAAGCACGACCGGCGCGCATTCTACGCAGCTGCAGCGGTAAAAATACAGCGCAGCTGTCGAAGCATGGAGGATGACGTGAATATACAGAAAAATCAGATTTTTACAGTGAAAATTACAGATATGGGAACTGACGGAGAGGGCATCGGACATCTGGAGGATTCCGATGCCCTTTCAGGCAATGGTTATACGCTGTTTGTCAAGGACGCAGTTCTGGGCGATACGGTGCTTGCAAAAGTCGTAAAACCGAAAAAGGGATATGCCTTTGCGCGTCTGGAAGAAGTGCTGGAACCGTCGCCCGACCGCGTGGAGCCGGTCTGTGCGTATGCGAGACAGTGTGGCGGCTGTCAGCTGCAGGCGGTTTCCTATGAAAAGCAGCTCGCCTTTAAGGACCGCAAGGTCAAAAACAACCTGATCCGGATCGGCGGCTTTGCCCCGGATTTTGTAGAGGAAATTATGGAAGCGCCGGTCGGGATGGAGCATCCGTTCCATTATCGCAATAAGGCGCAGTTTCCGGTCGGAATGGACAAAAATGGTCGTTTGATTGCGGGCTTTTATGCCGGACGGACACACACGATTATTGAAAACAGGGACTGTGCGCTCGGCGTTGCGGAAAACAAAATCGTTTTGGATATTGTGCTGGATTTTTGTACGGAAAAGAAAATTCCAGCATACGATGAAACGACAGGAAAGGGATTGCTGCGCCATGTCCTGATCCGTAAAGGCTTTTCAACAGGACAGATTATGGTCTGCCTGATTCTCAACGGCAGTTCGTTTGCGGCAGAGCAGGAGCTTGCGGACAGGCTGTTTGAAAAGGTGCCCGGAATGACCAGCTTTTCGGTCAATTCCAATACAGAGCGGACCAATGTGATTATGGGCAGTAAAACCCGGACGATCCGCGGGAAAGACCGCATTGAGGACACGATCGGCGGGCTTGTTTTCACAATTTCGCCCCAGTCCTTTTATCAGGTCAATCCGGTTCAGACGGAAAATATTTACAGTCAGGCGCTTTCTTATGCAGGACTGACCGGAAATGAGACAGTCTGGGATCTTTACTGTGGAATCGGCACGATTTCCCTGTTCCTGGCGCGCCAGGCGAAGCAGGTCTATGGCGTGGAAATCGTCCCGCAGGCAATCGATGATGCGCGCCAGAATGCAGTGCGCAACGGCATCGACAATGCGAAATTTTATGTCGGAAAAGCGGAGGAGGTGCTGCCGCACTTATACGAAACAGAAGGAATTTTTGCGGACGTTATCGTTGTTGATCCTCCGCGCAAGGGCTGTGACGAAGAGTGCCTCAATACCATTTTAAAAATGCGCCCGAAGCGCCTGGTTTACGTCAGCTGCGATTCCGCGACGCTCGCCCGCGACTTAAAATATCTCTGCAGCCAAGGCTATGAGTTAAAATGCGGCAGGGCGTTTGACAACTTCCCGATGGGGGGACATGTGGAGACAGTGATAATGATGACGTATTGTGGTGATAAGGGGAAATAGGGTTGTATAACCACAAGATATTGCGGTTTGAAACTGAAAAATGAGCAAAAATCGAGGCGGAAATGGACGGTTTTCGACCTCGATTTTTTGAGCTTTTGGCAGATGACATCGGAGAAAGGAAGGGAGAAAATAGATGACAATGGAGTAACTTGTGAATTTATAAGCAAATTATTTAGTGGGGGGAGATAGAAGGGAAAGTAAAAAGAAGTCAACAAGAGTTAAGTACTGAGCGCATTGGTGTTATTTGGGGGAATAAAGTATTATTGATTTTTTCATCATAAGAAAGCCGTAGTTTCTCTTTTATGAGAGCTGCGGCTTTTTTTCGTAAAAAACACAGGATAGCAGAAAGGAGTACATCATGTTAAAAGTATGTTTTCAAGCCATAACTACAGGTCAGAAGATATGGTCCAGATTCCCTGCGCCAAGGCAGACGATAAGGGAAATGTCAGGGCAGCTGGGAATGAATGCAGCGAAAATTGTAGAAGTAGAATCAGACGGCAGCGTATTTGCCCCATATCTGATCGGGAAAGAAGTACCACCAGAAAAAGGATATAAAGAAGTCGATTTTTTGGAGCGGCGCATGGAGTGCCTGACCAGAAAAGAACAGCAGGTCTTTCAGGAGGCACTGGAGATGGAACATCCTGAGACGCTGGAAGAAATGGTAAACCTGTCCTGTAACCTGGATAAATTTGAATTATTGGAAGATGGAAAGGTTATCAGGACGGGAGAAGTGCTGGATACAGTGTATGATTCGGAGCCGTTACCGGATGTAGGATATGAAAAGGATTCGGTATTTTGGCTGCGGCTGGATTCTCCATTTTATAAAAGGGACTATGGCAGATGGTATCCCCTGTCCCTTCCTGCGGATGAGGAAAAGCTGGAGAGGGTCGCGGAAGTGCTGGGGGTGTCTGATATAGAAGAAGGAAGGATTTGTTTTTATGGAAGCCGGTATCAGGGGATAGAAGAGGTCCTTCCGTTGTCCTATGGAATCAGGGGGATGAATGCATTTGCGGGGTGTTTAAAACAGGAGAAGTTCCTGTGCTCGAAAGAAGGGATGGAAAAATTGTTTTCTGCTTTGGAAGCAGAACGTCCGGAAAATATGCAGGAAGTGGTGGAAATTGCCATGCGGCTGGAACAGTATGAGTTCCTCCCGGAAAAAATTGTGACAGCGGAGGATTATGGAGAATATCTGCTGGAGGAGGCACAGATTGTTTTGGATGAGAAAATCGCGCCATTTATTGACATAGAAGGCTATGGATTCTCCCAAATGGAAAAGAATGGAATCGTACAAACGGAACATGGCTTGATATTCCGGAAAGATAAGCCAATACAGATGCTGCCGAAGGAATTTGAGGGGATACGACTGTTTAGCCCCTTAACGGCGCTCATGTATGGACAGGAAGGGTATGAATCAGATGAGCCTGAGGAAATCACGCCAACGCAGCTGTGCAGGTATGTCAGTGCGATCAAAAAGCAGCTCATAAAAGAGCAGCTGGATACAGAAGGCGACCGTGGGTTAGCGGAATATATAAGAAACCGGATTCTTAGACAGAAAGTATTCCGGATGTTCCCCGATGTGGAAGTGTGGCAGGGGGAGCTGTGGGGAGCATTGGAGATAGAAAGCTATGGGAAGCTTTCAGATACAGAGCTGAATGCGGTAATAGCTGAATGGAGCGGTCAGGCAAGCGACGGATGGGGAGAGGGATTTGAGCAGCGCCCGATCCGGACAGAAGAGGGGGACTTGTATGTCAGTTTTTGGAATTCGGGCAGCGACTATTTCATTACGACAGAAGAAAAGTTAAAGGATGCATCATTGCGGCATTCAGATGTCGGGAGGGGAGGGATAGGGATGCGGATGGGATGAAGGAAGCAGGGGAGCTTGGAAGAGGAAAAATCAAAAGATAAGGAGAGAAGAAAACAATGGGATTTGATGCAAAGATGGAAGGATATGATCTGGTCGAGGTAGACGGAAGGGTTTGCCTGTTTTCTTATATGAGGCTGGACCGGAATAGTGTGCCGGAAGGGATTTTTTGCTATGAGGTGGAGGACTCGGAGAGGGAGGACTGCAGTTTTGGAAAAATAAAAGAGCGTGTGGAACACAGGCGGATGGGAAGTATCCTTTGCAGGGAAAAGCTGCCAATTGGGGCGGATGGGGAGTATCATCCGGAAAATCCTGTAAAAATGGCAGGAGAATATATTTCGCTGGGAGAATTTCAGGAGATTTCTGAGACAGAATTAAAGCAGTGGCTCGGGAGAAAATAAAATCCGGGCAGGAGTGGATATTGTATGAAAAGAGGAAAGGACAGGGGGAAATATTTTATGGTATCCCTGTTTTTACAGCAGCTTTACAGAGAAATGCTGACGATAGCGGATGAGCACGGGGGAAAACTTCCGAACAGGGTCATGCTGTTTGCTGACGAGATTGGAACGATCCCGAAAGTAGAATCGATGGAGATGATGTTTTCTGCAGGACGTTCCCGCCGGATCAGTATGGTACCGATCATCCAGAGCTTCGCCCAGCTGGAAAAAAAATATGGAAAAGAAGGCTCCAGCATTATCATAGACAACTGTCAGGATATCCTGTTCGGTGGCTTTGCCCCTAATTCGGAAAGCGCGGAAATCCTCTCCAAAGCGCTGGGGAACAGGACAGTCCTGGGCGGGTCTGTTTCGAGAGGAAAGCATGACCCGAGTCAGAGCCTTCAGATGATGGGGCGTCCCCTGATGTCCCCGGATGAATTAAAGACGCTGCCCAAAGGGAACTTCATTCTGGCAAAAACGGGATGCTGCCCGATGAGGACGCAGCTACCGTTATTTTTAAAGTGGGGGATTCACTTTGAAGAGCCATATGAGATGCCGGAAAAAGCAGCCCGTCCAGTGTTTTATGCAGACAGGTTTGAGCTGGAAGAGGAAATAATGCTTCGGAATGGTTTTTGGGAAGATGAGGAAGAAGATGTAGATGAAGAGTGTGAGGAAGATTCGTTTTGGGAAGAGAGGCGAAAATCCCCGTTACGGACAGACTGAAAGGAGAATGCAGTGGGATATTTTCAAGAAATATATCAGGCGGAGATACCGCACCGGTGTGTGACGGTATATATGTATCTGAAAGACCGGACAGGCAGGAAAGGAACCTGTTGGCCCGCCATCGGAACTATTGCACGCGACTTAGGACTGTCGCGCAGCACGGTAAAGAGGGCGTTGAAGGATCTGGAGGAAAAGGGATATTTGAAGAGGGAAATCCGTCACAGGGAAAATGGGGGGTTTACTTCAAACCGCTATACCATTTTGTAATTTAAAAGGGCACACCTGGGGAGAAGTGTGCCCTGACAGTGAACCGGGGATAGGGGCAGGATGAACCGACAGGAAGGAAACAGGGGAAGAAAGTAATAGGGGCAGAAGAGAAAAATGTCACGAAATGCAATAGTTTTGACAGGAAAGAAGAAACTGGTCAATTAAAGAGTAAAATACATAATAGTCTTAGGGAAGGAAACAACGAAATTTTAAACAAAAATAGGAGAAGGTTAGTAATACTAGATTTTGATAGGAGGAAAAAATGAAAGTAAATGTTTTACTACTTAATTCAATTATTATTTCACTAATATCAGGATGTACATTTTTTCCTGATGTTGAAGTAGATGATATTTCCCACATAGAAAGCGAAATATATAATCCAGCTTATACAGAATGTATGGATGATGATATGACAAAAACTCAAATTTTTAACAATAAAAATAATTTTTTGGTAAGAGAAACTACAGACGGTTTTTTCTTATGTGGACCAATAGATGATAAATTAGGAATCTATTATAAAGACAATAATGCGGATATTTGGAAATTGTGTTGTGAGGGAACTTGTATTTTAGGACCAATTTTTGATAATTATTTATATTTTTTGTCAGCTGATTTTGAAAATAATAAAATATTAATGGAACGGATTGATGTTGAGTCATTGAAAAAAGAGGTGCTATGTACGAGTAGTATATTATCT
>OJPO01000423.1_pt1 | contig 25205 bp, 20 predicted proteins | sample 1598541 | NCBI WGS metagenome assembly OJPO01 (sample SAMN03922453, study PRJEB24848) | human gut metagenome | isolation source: stool sample | host: Homo sapiens | place: Germany | collected 2009-11
ACGGACTGGTACATGGACCGCGACCTTGCGGCCGCCATGAACCTGTATTTTGCGGATCCCGCCACTGACAGCTACGATCTGAAGGCTGAGCAATCAGCGCTTGCGAGGCTCAAACAAGTCTCAGGGAACGCCGGATCGATAGTGCAGTACAAACCAGCGAATCGGCAAGACGAAGCAGTCCTTCGCCGGAACCGACGGATCGAGCTGATGAAGCCCGTACCCGTAGAGCGGTTGCGTTTTAAATGTTCCTGTGGTGCAGGGGACGCCCGGGCAGACAAGGCCTCAAAAACCTTGCCTGTTACGGGAAAGCCTGCACCGTGTCAGGAAACCCCGCGCATTCAAGCGCGGGGTGTTTAGTAAAAACGCTACCGGTTGTGGTTTAGTAGAGCTTGTTCACCACATCCTTGGCAAAGACTTCCTGGGCCTTGATGAGGTCACCGAGTTCCTTAGCGTCCTTGTAGTCAAGGTTAAGCCCCGCCTTCTTGTGGGCTTCAATGACTTCCGGATCCTTCATGGTCTTGGCAAACGCCTCAGCATAGAAGTCCATCACTTCCTTTGGGGTGCCCGCCGGGGCCACCACGGCGCGCGCAGAGCCGTACCATTCGGGATAGAGCCCCACTTCGCCCAACGTCGGAACATCCGGGAATTCAGCAAGACGCTTCTTATCGAAAACAGCCAGAACGCGCAGCTCGGGCTTGGCACCGGTCACGAGTTTTGCAACGTCAGCAACCTTCGCGCAGGTAAAGTGCACTTCGCCCTGGCGCAGTGCCAGAAGCTGATCGGCCGTGCCGCCGTAGGGGATGGCCTTATATTTGGCTCCGGCACTCTTCGCGAACAACTGCGCGGCCGTGTGGTTGGAGGCCTTCACGCCGTTCGTTGACGCGCGCAGATTTCCCTTTTCCTTCATCGCGGCCACAAGGCTCTTGATGTCCTTCCAGGGGCTGTCCGCCTTCACAACCACAACGCTCGTTTCGGTGAGGTGGTTCGCGATCGGCGTGATCTGGCTCACCTTAAAGGGCGCACCGGGCTGGGCCGCAAGCGTCGTAAAGGTCGGAAGGTTAATAAAGCCGATCGTACGGCCGTCGGGTTTGGCACGCACCAGTTCCGTCCAGCCGATCTTGCCGTCAGCGCCCGGCAGGTTATTGATGATGAGGGTCTTGCCGACATACTTTTCGGCTTCCATGGAAAGAAGCCGCGCACCGGTGTCGGTGCCCGAACCCGCCTTATAAGCCACAATCACCGTGACGTCACCGTCGGGCTGCCAGGCCCAGGCCGTTGTGCCCGCGGCCAGAGCGCCGAGAACTGCCGTTGCGATCAAAAACTTCTTCACGTTACTGTCTCCTTTGGTTGTTGCGGCACATGTTCGGTTCCTGTGACCGGCACCGCCGAAAATAAAAAACCGATGCCCCATTAACCAAGGCACCGGTTGATGAACACTACTGCTGCTCCGTCATCCGCTTTTCCCAGCGGTTCATGAAAAGGGGCGAGAGAATACCGATCACGCAAAGCGCAATCAGCATCCAGCACAAGGGTGTCGAAAAGAGCACCGACGGATCGCCGTCCGAGAGCATCAGCGACCGACGCAAGCCCCTCTCCCCGATCGGGCCGAGAATGAGCCCCAAGACCATCGCGGCGGCGTTGAAGTCAAACTTACGCATCAGATACCCCAGGACGCCGAAGATCAACATGATCCCCACTTCCACGATGTTGTTGTGAATCGCGTAGGAACCCACAACACAGAGCACCACAATGCTCGGAATGAGAATGGCGTCAGAGACGCGCGAAATCTGGGCAAAACCTTTGCAGCCCAAAAGGCCGATCGCCAGCATCATGAACTGCACGATCACAAAACCGGCAAAGAAGGTGTAGGTCATGCCCGCGTATGTTGTAAAAAGTTCGGGCCCGGGCTGCAGGCCGTGAATCACAAGGCCCCCCATCAGCACCGCCGTCACCGACTCACCGGGAATACCGAGCGTCAAAGTCGGAATGAGCGAGCCCCCGGTGACCGCATTGTTGGCCGATTCGCTGCCGGCAACGCCTTCAATGCTCCCTTTACCGAATTCTTCCTTGTGTTTACTGAAGCGCTTGGCTTCGTTGTAACCCATAAAGCAGGCAATCGTGGCTCCCGCGCCGGGCAGAATCCCCACGATGTTGCCGATAATCCAGCTTCTCAGCACGGGCGGCGTGATGCGCTTCATCTCAGGGCGCGTCAGACGGAACTTATCGGTAATCGCTTTGGCTTTGGCGCGCTCGACGATCCGGCTTTCCGCAAGAATCAAAACCTGGGACATGGAGAAAAGCCCGATCAGAGCACAGGTGACGTTCACGCCGTTATAAAGCGTGCTCTGCCCGAACATGAAGCGCTCAACGCCTTCCATCGGGTCCATGCCGATTGTGGAAATCAAAAGCCCCATAAAGCCCGAGATGAGGCCCTTTAAGAGTGACTTCGAGGACACACCCGCAATCACCGTGAGCCCGAAAAGCGAAAGCCAGAAGTATTCCGGGCTCTTAAACTGCATCGCAAGCTGAGCGAGTGCCGGCGAAAAGAAGTAAAGCGAAATGCAGGACAAAAGCCCGCCGCAGAAACTCGCGACGCAAGCAACCGTCAACGCTTTTGCCGCCTGCCCCTTCAGTGTGAGCTGATAGCCCTCAATTGCGGTTGCGGCAGAAGCGGGCGTGCCCGGCGTATGAATCAAAATCGCTGAAATGGAGCCCCCGAAAATGGCGCCGCAGTAGATGCCCCCCAAAACAATGAGGCCCGTTGCCGGGGGCATGCCGAAGGTAATCGGGAGCAAAAGCGCCACGCCCATGGCGGCCGAAAGCCCTGGCAGGCAGCCGATCGTGACGCCCAGGGCCGTCGACAAAAACATGGCGGCGATATTGATCGGGGAAAGTGCGTTTACAAACCCCGCCCCCATCAGACTCAGTGTCTCAAGCATTTGTCATTTCCTCCGGCACGAATCAGGAAAAAAGCATGCCTTTGGGAAGAGGCACTTTGAGAAAGAGCGTAAAGACCGGGTAGATCACCGCGAGAAGCACCGCGATCACGAGCACAATCCACTGCTTTTTGACTTTGAGAAAAAGAAGAGCCCCCGCAAGATACGCAATCGTTGCGATGTAGTAGCCCGCAGTGACCAGAAGCACCACGTAGACGATGATGCCGATGATGACCCCGATGAACTGCTTCGGCAAAAAGCCTTTGAAGTGCTCGGCCAAATCGTCGTGCATCTTCCGCTCAACGCGCCACTTCAGATACGCTGAAAGAATGTAGAGGGTATTTAACACGTAGAGCGCTGTGAGTAGCGCCAGGGGATAGGTCTGCGCTTCCGGGGGAAGCTTAAGCGTCATGACCAAAAACAATGTGGTGATTGCGTAGACCACCAATGTGACTGCGGTATCGGATTTCTTCATCGCGGAGGCATGAATTTAAGCAATCGGACTGATCGGCCTGGTTTATGCCGAAAAGTCGTGTGAATTATCGCGCAACACACAGTTACACGACAATACGATGACAATGCTTTTGCTCAAAACTCATGCAAAAGCGCTTCGGTTTTTACATCAGGCAGGGCACGAAAAACCCGCTTCCGAACGAAATCAGAAGCGGGCTTATCCGTCAGATACGGATCACATCAGACAGTCTTAGTGCAGACGCTTGATGTAGATCTTCTTCTGCGGTGTGGGCGTGACCTTGTCGTAGTTCTTGATACCCTGTTCAGCCATCTTGCGGCGGATGAACGCGATCTGGGTCTTCAGCGGCAGATCCTTCGGGCAGAAGTCGTGGCAGGCCAAGAGCGACATGCAGCCGAACACACCGGAATCATCACCGATCACATCGTAGAAATCGGCGTCGTTACGGGTGTCGCGCGGATCCAGACGGAAGCGGGCGATCTTGTTGATCGCGACGCCGCCGGCGAAGTCCGGGCGGATGCGGACCGTACCGCAACCGGCGATACAGCAGCCGCATTCCACGCAGCGGTCCAGAAGGTAGATGTCTTCCGCAAGCTGCGGATCCATCGGTTCTTCCTTCTTGCAGAGATTGATCTCTTCGGTCTTCATGTGAACCCACGTTTCCATGCGTTCGCTCATGTTGCGCATCCACTTACCGGTATTGACCGAGAGGTCACCGATCAGTTCGAACGCAGGCAACGGAGCAAGCGTGAATTCCGTGGGAAGGTCACGGGTGAGCGTACGGCAGGCAAGGCCGGGCTTACCGTTGATCATCATGGCGCAGGAACCGCAGATACCGGCGCGGCAGACGAAGTCAAACTGCAGAGACGGATCCTGCGTGTCACGCAGTTCGTTCAGCAGAATGTAGAGCGTCATCGAGTCGCTTTCTTCGATCTCGTAGGTCTGCATGTGCGGGACGCTCTTGGGGTCAGCCGGGTTGTAGCGCAGGATGCTGACCTTGAGCATACGGTGCTGCTTTTTAACTTGAGTACTCATTTCAGTTCAGCTCCTCGGAATTACGGCAGGGGTTCATCGATGCGTTCATTGCGGCCCTGCAGACGCTTGGGCAGCAGATTGTGGTAGGGCATGATCGCATCCTGAATCTGGAAGCGGTCGGCACCTTCGGCCTGCATCTTGGCGCGGATGGCATCGACTTCGGCCTGACGCTTGGGCGTTTCGGGGTTGTCGATGTAGTTCTTGGCGCCGTAACCACGCCAGCCCGGCGGGAGTTCCATCTTGCTGATGTCGAGCGTTTCGTAGGTAAGCGTCGGCATCGTGTCGCCTTCCTTCCAGGAAGAGAGGGTGCGCTTCAACCACTTGGCGTCGTCGCGGACCGGGAAGTCTTCACGGAAGTGAGCACCGCGGCTTTCCTTACGGGCCGTAGCGCCGCAGGCAATCGCGAGAGCCACCTTGAGCATCTTGCGGGTGCGGTAGGCATAGGTGAGTTCGGCGTTGGCGCCCAGCTGATCCTTGCAGGAGACCTTGAAGGTCTTCTTGTAGAGCTCTTCGAGTTCTTCGACGGCGCTGTCCATCACGTCGCCGCGACGGAAAATACCGATCTTGCTCGTCATGAGTTCCTGCATGCGGGTACGGATCTTGGCCATGTCTTCCGTGCCGGAATTCTTCAGGAACCCGTCCAATTCAGCCTTGACCTTGGCGGCCGCGTCATAAATGAGGGAGGTCGGAATGTCAATGCCGTTTTCGGGACGGTCGCAGAAATCGGCGATGAATTCACCGACGATCATGCCGCCCACAACGGTTTCAGCCACGGAGTTGCCGCCCAGGCGGTTAAAGCCGTGCATATCCCAGCAGGCTGCTTCGCCCGCGGCAAAGAGGCCCTTCAACTGACGGGATTCGCCCGTGTAGTTCGTGCGCACGCCGCCCATCGTGTAGTGCATGGCCGGACGCACCGGGATCCATTCCTTCGTGGGGTCAACGCCCAGGAAGTAGTGGCAGATTTCGTAAACTTCACGCAGGTTGTGCTTAATGTGGTGTTCGCCCAGCAGCGTGATGTCGAGCCAGAGGTGTTCGCCGAAGCGGCTCTTCACGCCCTTGCCCTGAGCAATACGTTCTTCCATACGGCGGCTCACGACGTCGCGGGAGGCGAGTTCCTTCTTTTCCGGTTCCACGTCCGGCATGAAGCGGTGGCCGTCAACGTCACGAAGCAGACCGCCGTCACCGCGGCAGCCTTCCGTCACGAGAATACCGGCCGGGAAAATACCGGTCGGGTGGAACTGAATGGCTTCCATGTTGCCGAGCGTGGCAACACCGGATTCCAGAGCCAGAGCGTGGCCCGTGCCTTCGCAGATCTGAGCGTTCGTCGTCACGCGGAAGAGCTTGCCGGCGCCGCCCGTGGCAATGGCCGTAGCCTTTGCAACGTAGGCAATCAGTTCGCCCGTCATCAGATCGCGGCAGACAGCGCCGTAGCAGCGCTTGCCGTCATGAATCAGAGAGAGAGCTTCGATACGTTCGACAACCGGAACGTGTTCGGCGATGACGCGGTCGCTCACGGCGTTAAGCATCGCGTGGCCCGTGCCGTCAGACACAAAGCACGTACGCCACTTCTTCGTGCCGCCGAAGTCACGCTGGCCGATCAGGCCCGCGGCCTCCTTGCGTTCGGTAATCGTGACCTTTTCACCGTTGATGATGACCTGGCGGTCACCCGGGGTGATACGGCTCCAGGGCACGCCCCAGGCCGCGAGTTCACGCACGGCCTTCGGGCTCGTGTTGACGAACATACGCACCACGTCCTGGTCGGCACCCCAGTCGGAACCGCGGACGGTATCGGCGAAGTGGACGTCTTCATTGTCCCCCAGGCCCTTAATCACGTTGCCGAGAGAGGCCTGCATGCCGCCCTGCGCCGCCTTGGAGTGCGAACGCTTCGGGGGCACCAGCGACAAGACGATGGAGTCGTGACCGCGACGCTTGGCAGCAACTGCCATGCGAAGACCGGCCAGGCCGCCACCGATCACCAGTACGTCGGTGTAGATAATCTTCATTTTTTATGGTCTCCTTGATCCGTGAGGATCCGCCTGGGTTCATCCGGTCCGTCAAGCACAACAAACCGCACCGCATGACCCGGCAGGGTCAGAAAAGCTCTTTTTTGTGGGAAGTCCCGGGGGACCTACCCATTCGGGATGATATTGTCAACCTCTTTGCCGGCAACGTCATTCCTGCAGTCGGCTCTCAATGACTTGGAGCAATACAGTGACCGGCGTTTACACTCCGCAACACCCTTGCCCGTGCCGCCGTGCCGTCCGAACCGCAACCGCTTCAGACACCCCGGACCCTTGAAAAAAGAGCCGGAGAAGCCGCGCACAACAGCGTCCCGGCGCGCCCCTGCCGCAGTTTCCCGCAGCCGGCCCGCACCTCAGAAAAACAACACCGCAGGCGGCTTAAATTAAGCCGACCTTATGTGTCAGCGCGAGTTTACGAGCCATACTACCTAAGTACTATAGGTAATAACCCCAAATTTCTCCGCTTCTTTGACCTAAGCAAACCTTCTGAGAATTCCCGTTTTCGCCCTCGTATTTCAGGGCACTTATAAATCAGCCGGAATAAAACCCACGGACATTGTCTTAACCCGCTTTAAATACTCCTTCATGAGTATTCTAAGATAAAATACCTAATAGAAAACACTCATGATTTATAATAAACGCTTCCTAAATTCATGAGAATTAATAATATAATTATTCAATGAGAGGAAAGACAGCGCCTGTGCCGTTTTTTCTCCGCTGATATGGGAGATTTTTAAGAAATATGACTGAGATTATTTCAACCAAGACGGCCCCTGCTGCGATCGGCCCGTACAACCAGGCCGTCAAAGCCGGAAACGTCGTCTTCTGCTCCGGTCAGATCGGTCTTGTGCCGGAAACCGGAGAGCTTGCCCAGGGCCTTGAAGCCCAGGTGCGTCAGGCCTTCACCAACCTCACGGAAGTTGTTTCTGCTGCAGGCGGCACGTTTTCCGACGTGGTGAAGTTCACGCTTTTTGTGACCGACATGGCGCAGTTCGGCCTTGTGAACGCCGTCATGAAGGAGTACGTGAAGGACCCCTACCCCGCACGCAGCTGCGTGGAAGTCTCCTCGCTCCCCAAAGGTGCGCTTTTTGAAGTGGAAGCCATTGCCGTTATTAAGGAAATGAGCTTCTGAGTGTGTTATGCCGATTGACAAAGTCCCGGTCAAAAAGCAGCAAGCCTTAAAGGCTGAAAAACCGAAAAAAGAAGACAAGCCCACGATGTCTGAGCGCTTTGCGCGTCTTGGTCTCGTGCGCGACTGGGATTTTGTCTTTCATCTGCCGCTCCGTTACGAAGACGAAACGCAGATCACTGACTGCAGGGCGCTCACGCCCGGCACCTTTGCCCAGGTCCAGGGCCGCATTACTGAAGTCATTGCCAAACGCACCTCGGGTTTTGTTCCCTTTACCTTTATCAGAATCACGGACGCGAGCGGGTCGGCTGCCATGCGGCTTTTCCGGTTCGGTGACAAAAAGCTTCTCACGATGGGAAGTCTCATCCGTGCCTACGGTGAAGTAAGACTCTCCTACAGCGGTGAACCGGAACTCTGGCAGCCGCGCGTTAAAAAGGCGGTGGCGGACGTCTCGGACCTTCCGAAAACCCTTACGCCCGTTTATCCGGCCTCAGGCACACTCACCCAGCCCGTCATCCGCAAACGCATTGACAGAGCGCTCCTTGACGTCGATTTAAAGGACCTCGTTCCCGAAAAGTACACGAAAGCTTTAAATCTTCCCGGGTTTGCCGAGGCTGTGCGCTTTATCCACCACCCGAGCCCCCTTACACCGGCTGAAGCGCTTTCCGAGCGCACGGCGCCCGAATTCAAGCGCCTCGTGTTTGACGAATTTCTTGCTCAGCAGATCTTTTTAAAGAAAAGCCGGGACGCCAAGGCCCTTGCCGCCGCGCCCGCGATGACGGACACGTCAGGGGCCCTTAAAACCCGGTTTTTGGATAGTCTTGCCTTTACGCTTACCGGAGCTCAACAACGCGTCATCTCTGAAATTGAAGCTGACATGGCAACGAAGCGCCCCATGCAGCGGCTTGTCGCGGGCGACGTCGGCTCGGGTAAAACCGTGATTGCGGCGCTGGCCGCCGTCCGCGCCGTTGAAAACGGCTTTCAGGCCGCTGTCATGGCCCCCACGGAAATTCTCGCGCAGCAGCATTACAAAAAGCTCTCGGCGTGGCTTACGCCCTTGGGCGTCAATATTGTGTTTCTTGCGGGAAGCCTCTCAGGGCCCGACAAAAAAGCAGCGCTAAAAAGCATTGCCGACGGTACCGCTCAGATTGCGGTGGGCACCCACGCCCTCATTCAGGAAGGCGTTCACTTTAAAAACCTCGGACTTGCCGTGATTGACGAGCAGCACCGCTTCGGCGTTTCACAGCGCATGAAGCTGGCGCTGACTGAGGCAGGCGTTCAGCCGCATCAGCTCCTTTTAACCGCAACACCCATTCCTCGCACGCTCGCGATGAGTTACCTTGCCGACATCGACGTGAGTTTCTTAGACGAAATGCCGCCCGGACGGCAGCCCGTCACCACCAAGCTCATCAGTCTTTCTCGGGCAGCGGACGTTTTAAAGGCCGTCACAGGCGACATCCGCGAAGGGCGGCAGTGCTACTGGGTCTGTCCCCTCATTGAAGAAAGCGAAAAGGCGGACCTAACCGCCGCAACCGACCGCGAGCGCATGATCCGCGAAAGCGAACCGGACTTAAGAACAGCGCTACTGCACAGCAAACTCCCCGCAGAAGAAAAAGAAGCCGTAATGGCGCGCTTTGCCGCGGGAGAAATTGACATTCTCGTCTCCACCACCGTAATCGAGGTGGGTGTGGATGTTCCGAACGCCTCGGTGATGGTAATTGAACACGCCGAGCGGTTTGGCCTGTCACAGCTGCATCAGTTGCGCGGCCGAGTGGGGCGCGGTACCGCCAAAAGTACCTGCCTCATGCTTTTTGACCCCGAATTAAGTGACGTCGGCAAGGAACGTCTGCGTGTGATCCGCGAGACGACCGACGGTTTTGCCGTGGCGCGCGAGGACCTAAGGCTTCGCGGCCCGGGTGAGTTTTTAGGTGCGCGCCAGTCCGGCAGCCCCGCCATGCGCTTTGCCGATCCCTTAAACGACAAGCATCTTCTGGAGTGGGCGCGGCGCTCGGCCGAAGACTGGATGCGTGAGGATGCGGCGGCAGCCGAAAAGTTTGCCAGCCGGTGGTTTGATCCCGCCCGAAATTTTTTACAAGCATAAGCACACCCCAAGTGAGTCCCTACTATGACACTGACTGAACTCAAATATGTCCTTGCCGTTGCGCAGGAACACCATTTCGGACGGGCGGCCGAAAGCTGCAGCGTCTCCCAGCCTTCTCTTTCCGTGGCCGTGCGTAAGCTCGAAGAGGAACTGGGCGTCAAGATTTTTGAGCGTAAGAGCTCAGACGTCACCGTCACGCCGATCGGCAAACTGATCGTTGAACGCGCCCAGCGGGTTTTGGAAGACGCTGCCCTGTTGCGCGTCTGCGCCCAGCAGGGTAAAGATCCCTTAAGCGGGGAGCTGCGCCTGGGAACGATTTGCACGATCGCCCCCTACCTCATTCCGGATCTCGTGAGCAGCATGCACAAAGTGGCTGCCAACATGCCGCTTATTCTCACGGAAGGCCTCACCGCGAACCTTCTTGAGCAGCTTAAAAGCGGTCAGCTTGACGCTGCGATCGTGTCGCTCCCGATTGATCAGCCGGGCATCATGATTCAGCCCCTCTACGACGAAGAATTTGTGGCTGTGGTGCCGGCAAACCACCCGCTCGCGCACCGGCCGGCGATTTCGCGCCAGGACGTCAAAAATGAACCGATGCTTCTGTTGGGGTCCGGCCACTGCTTCCGCGATCAGGTACTTGATTTCTGTGCCGATACGCTCCGAAGCGACCCCAACGCCAAAAAAAGCGTCGAAGGCAGCTCGCTGCAGACAATCTGCTACATGGTCGCGCAGGGCCTGGGCGTCACGATTCTCCCGTCAAGCGCGGTGCCCTTCTACGATCACAACCCCCTGATCCGCATCGTGCCTTTTGAGCGCCCGAGCGTCCCCAAGCGCCGCGTGGTGCTTGCCTGGCGCAAGACCTTCCCGCGCGTGCCCGCCGTGCAGGCCGTGCAGCACGGCGTGGAACTTATCCGCAATCTCCACGGCTGCCGCATGCTCACAAGCCTCCCGGCGGTTCCGGCCTAAAGCTCTGACGTCCCGTTAAAAAAGCCTCCGGCGCTTTTAAAAACGCACGGAGGCTTTTTACTGCCCGTTTAAAAATCAACGGCGCAGGAAAATACCTTCGTCAATACCGCGCGGATTGGGACGCGGGTATTCGATCATGCGAAGGGTGTTGTGGTCGGTGTGCAGGAACTCCCCTTCAACACCGGGAACAATGAGCTTGGTGACCTGATCGTAACTCCAGGTACCGTCGTCGTTAAAAGTGATGCTCATCGTCCACTCAACGGTCTTGAAAGCCTCTTCGAGGAAGGGGCCGGAGATGATGCCGTTTGTGAGCGACCCCCGCTCGGCCTTCACCGTAATCGTCTTGTCGCCCGGTTTGGCAACGCCCGTTGCCATCGCCACCTGCGCGCGCGGAATCGCAAGCGTATGCGTAATCTGGCCGGTCGCGGGCTCCCAAAGCCAGTAGCCCACCTGATCGTGGAAACCGGCAAGTTCCCCGGGCTTAACGATATGCACGTGGTAGCGAAGGCCGTAGAGAACCTGCGGACCGTTATTCTGTGCGTCAATCGGCTCCATCACGATGCGCTCGATGTAAGGCTCGGTTTCCGGGCCGTCAGCCTGCGGGTGCGTGTCAACGCCCTGATCGCCGTACCAGGTGCCGGCAAGGCGCGCCAAAGGCCCGAGGTTGGCAAGCGTATCCGCGCTTGACGGGGCTTCCGTGTAAATGTCCTTATGCATGGCCATGGTGTAATTCCTTTTCGAAAACAATTTTTCTTGACCGCACTCTAAAAGGGTTCGCGCAAACCGTCGGGCACTTTCGGATAATTTCGCAACAATCTGTACACGGAACAACACGGGCTTAATGGCGGCTCCCGGCAATATTACCAAACCGCGCGTCACTTTCGATCTATGCCCGGATTTTGCGGCCGACGGCATCCCGCTCGGCTTTGGTCCTTAAAGCACACTCCCAGACCCGGAAAACACGCCAGCCGCTCTCAAGCAGCTTATCGAGCACGGCCGCGTCGCGTGCTTTGTTGCGGGCAAGCTTTTCAACCCAGAAAGCGTGGTGCGCAGACGGCACCGACGCTCTCGGGTAACCCGCGTGCGCGTGCCAGAAACAGCCGTGCACAAAGATCGCGATGCGGCGGCCGATCATGGCGATATCCGGTTTTCCGGGAATGTCGCTGCGGTTTAACCGGTAGCGGCAGCCTGCGGCGGTGAGCGCCTTTCGGACAATGATTTCGGGCTTTGTGTTTTTCGAGCGGATCGCCGCCATATTGGCGCTTCGCTCAGAAGCCGACTTGATGTCCATGACGCCGGAGCCGCAAAAAATCAGGCATCCTTGCCGGAGAGAAGCTTTAAGAGCTCTCCCACATGCACGCGCGCCACGACGTTACGCAGTACGTGTGTGAGAACACCGTTTTCGTCGATCACGAAAGTCGAACGCTCGATACGGATGCGGGGCTTGCCGTCTTTAACCTGCTCGGTCATCACGCCGTAGAGGTTGCTCACCGTGCGGTCTGTGTCACACAAAAGCGGGAACGTGAGCTTATAGCGGTCACGAAAATCGCAGTGGCTTGCCTGATTGTCGTTGGAGACACCGTAGATGCTGTAGCCCAGGGCCTTAAAGTCTTTGATCGTGTCGCGGAAATCCTGCGCCTGTGCGGTGCACCCCGGCGTATTGTCTTCCGGGTAAAAGTAAAGAATCACCTTGTGCCCGCGAAGCTCTGACAACCGCACGGACTCCCCGGCGTCCGTCATCAGTTCAAAATCCGGCGCCTTGTCGCCCGCCTTTAAGTCCCGCCCGTCAGTCATCTTTCTTTCCTTTCGTTTTTTATTTTTTGCGGTTAAGACCGCTCGCTTGAGACTCTAATTGTTTTGTCTTACAGCCACTTTGACTCGCTTACGGGGAATTGCTCAGCCGATCCCGCAGGAAGTCATAGTCCGACGATTAAAATCAAAATTTTTGGCGCAAATCCGCACAGATCGGGCCTGCGCTTCTATAGACTCAGCCACTCGCGCTAACATTCTGCGCGTAATTCTTACAAAAGGATACGAAGGACGTGTCCGCTCCTTGACTAATTTTCACAGGGTGATTTCCAAATGATGGACTGGCTAAACAGCCTTGTCGGCGACGTCAACAGCGTACTTTGGGGTGTTTTCTGTCTTATTCCCCTGCTGTGCGGTACCGGTATCTTCTACACGATCCGTCTGCGTTTCGTTCAAGTCAGAAAGTTCGGCCTCGCGCTTAAGATCCTTTTCGGCGGCGCATCGCTCTTCGGTAAGCGCGCCGACAAGACCGGTATGAGTTCGTTTCAGGCTCTCGCGACCGCCATTGCCGCTCAGGTCGGTACCGGTAACGTCGCTGGTACCGCCACAGCCATCGTTTCGGGCGGCCCCGGTGCCCTTTTCTGGCTTTGGGTAGCGGCCTTTTTCGGTATGGCGACGATCTTTGCGGAAGCCGTGCTCGCCCAGACCTACCGTGACAAGGACGCCAACGGCCACATCGTTGGCGGCCCCGCCTACTACATCACCAAGGGTATGGGCGAAAAATTCCGTCCGATGGCTGTCTTTTTCTCCATTGCCATCATCATTGCCCTGGGCTGCATCGGTAACGCCGTACAGTCCAACTCTATTTCAATGGCCATGAAGACGGCCTTTGACATGCCGCTTCTGATCACGGGCGTTGTGGTTGCCGTGCTTTCCGGTTTCGTCTTCTTCGGCGGTATCGGGCGGCTTGCGAGCGTCACGGAAAAGATCGTTCCCGCCATGGCTGCCATTTACATCGTGGGCGGCACGTGGGTGATCTGCATGCACGCCGCGCAGATTATTCCGGCCTTTGAACTCATCATCGAAGCGGCCTTTAATCCCCAGGCTGTCGCCGGCGGCGCTTTGGGTCTCACGATTGCCAAAGCGATGCAGTTCGGTGTGGCCCGCGGGCTCTTTTCTAATGAAGCCGGTATGGGTTCGACGCCCCACGCGCACGCCGTAGCGAAGGTTGAGCACCCGGTGGAACAGGGCCTTGTCGCCATCTTCGGTGTGGCTGCAACCCTCATCATCGTGACCTTTACGGGTATTGTGATTCTTGTGACCGGCGTTCTTGACTACAAGACCACGGGCATCGAACTCACGCAGCATGCCTACAACGTGGGCTTAGGCAGCATCGGCATGAGCTTTGTGGCGGTGTGCCTCTTCTTCTTTGCCTTCTCCACGATCATCGGCTGGTACTTCTTCGGTGAACAGAATGTCCGCTTCCTCTTTAAGGGCCGCGGGCTTCTCCCCTACCGCCTTTTGGTGTGCGCCTTCATCATCCTGGGCGCAACACTCAAGGTTGACCTCGTCTGGTCTCTGGCCGACCTCTTTAACGGCCTGATGGTGATCCCTAACCTCATTGCCCTTCTGGCTCTCAACAAGGTCGTTGTGTATTCTCTGAACGACTTTGAAGCCAAACTCGCGATGGTGGAAAAGACGCAGAAGGAACTGGCAGGGAAGTAAGCCGACCTCTTTCTGAGGATTCTCTAAAACCCGGCAGGCTCATTCAGCATGCCGGGTTTTTCATTGTCTCCGAAAAGTTTTCGGGCGTGATGCTGCGGATTTCTGATTCCGGCAGGGCTGCCGCAAAGGCTGGGCTTACCCGATGTCTGCCTGCTCTAAACAACACGCGCTTGAAAGCGCGGGGTTGTTTAGCAGGGCAGGATGTGGCGCTCAAACCTGCGATTTCGAGAACGTTTGCATGGTTGCAAACACCTCGACAGGCATTTTCGGTAAATTTTGGCACTATATTCCCAAAATTTCACGCTTTTTTAGGAATATAATCCCAAAAAGTTCTAATTCTGCAGGTTAGCTCATCATCATGTTCAACTTTGCCTACATTCGCCGCGAGCTCGAAGACCACATCTTAAAAGGCACACTCCGCAATCGAGCGGAGCTGATTCTCGGTCCTCGCCAGGTAGGCAAAAGTACGATGCTCGACCATCTTGTACAGAACCAGCGTTTCATTAAGCTCTCCGGAGAAGATGACGACGACCTGAGCATCCTTGCTGATCCGAAGACATTTCTCACGCTGACACAGCAATTTCCCAATGTCATCATTGACGAAGCGCAGTTTGTGCCGAACATTGGCCGCGTGATCAAGCGCATGGTCGATAACAACACAACGGACTCGCGCATCTTCGTAACCGGTTCCAGCGCCCTAGACCTTGGCGGCCATCTCAAAGAATCCGCAGCCGGCCGCTTCAATTCGTACAACCTGTGGCCTCTTTCTCTGGAAGAACTTGCCGAACACAGCAGCTGGATCGAGGTAAAGCGCCAAATCAATGATCGCATGATCTATGGCTGCCATCCTGATGTCATCAATGATCCTGCTCACGCCAAAGAGTACCTTCTCGACTTCACAGATTCCATTTTGTACAAGGACTTGTTCAAACTGACAGAAGTCAGAAAGCCTACCGATCTCACAAAGCTCGTTAAGTTCCTTGCTGCCAATGTTGGCTCGGAAATCCGCTACGGCTCCATCGCTTCCGAACTTGGCATTCAAAACAAGACGATCGAACGCTATGTCGATTTATTGGCCTCCTGTTTCATCTTGAAGGTCGTTCCTTCGTGGACGAGAAACCCAACGGCAGAGCTCAAACTCAGTAAGAAAATCTATTTCTACGATAATGGAATTCGCAATGCGCTATTGAAGAACTTCACACCTGTGCCTGCGCGCGAAGACAAGGGCGCTCTTTGGGAAAACTTGTTCTTCACAGAACGTTTGAAGCTCCATGCCTTCAGGCGCGACGGCGGCGAAATCTATATCTGGCGAACCAAAAAGCAGCATGAGATGGACTTTATCGAAATTGTGAACGGCACCATTGCAGCCTTTGAGTGCAAGGCCGGCAACAAAACCAATTTCAACTCAATCAGAGCATTTACACGCGCCTATCCGAACATTCCGGTGACTGTTGTCTCCCCCGACAATATCGACCAAGAGCCAGCCGCTCCTGCGATCTTGGCTACTGCCTTTGACGCCCCTCCAAGTCCTTGACAAACTCGCCGGAACCGACGGATCGAGCTGATGAAGCCCGTACCCGTAGAGCGGTTGCGTTTTAAATGTTCCTGTGGCGCAGGGGACGCCCGGGCAGACAAGGCCTCAAAAACCTTACCTGTTGCGGGAAAGCCTGCACCGTGTCAGGAAAGGGGGGGTTGATAAAGTCGCCCCCGAGAAACTCGCCGCAACGCATTGATTATTCGTGCAGCGGCGGTTTTTTTTCGCGAAAAAGCTTCCAGCGGGTGCAAGAACTCCCGAACCTATGTGTAGCAAGATGCCTATCACGACAAGCTTGGGGTTCCGGGAATTCAGAAATGTGCCAGACGTACCCCAAAACTTCGCTCGTTTAGCGATACGTCGGTCGAGACTTTCTAGAAAAAACAAGGGGTGTTGTCTCATCGTCAACTGACGACTTTATCAACACCCCCTTGTTTAGAAGAAGCGCTGCAAGTGCCGCAGCCCGTTTAAGCCTTGGGCGTTTCCGCCGATTTCCACCTACAATTCGCTCAACCTCAATTCAGGGCGTGCCGGCAAGCGCCGCCCTCAGACAACGAAATGCCTGAAACCATTCAGAACCCCTCTGTCCAAACGGCTGAAGAGCCGCTGCGCCTTTATAACCCCGTGGTGTGCATTATTCTCACACTCATCTTCACACCGATGTTCGGGGCACTGCTGCAGGGCTTTAACTGGCGGACATTAAATGAACCGGTCCTCGCGGAAAAAAGCATGGCCTGGGTGCGCGTGAGCTTTTTCACGTTCGTTGCCTACACGATTGCCGAACCCTTTATCCGCGACATTCCCGTCTGCCGCTATCTCATGATTGCGCTTTTTATCGGTTTCTGGATTTCCTGGACGCTTTCCATGGGAATCCGCCAGGTGACCTACATCCGCCGCAACCGCATCGCCTACAAAGGGAAATTTTTCGGCCGCGCAATCATGATCGGCGCCTTCGGCTGGGTCGCCTACACCGCTTTTGCCCTGACACTTGTTCTTTTCCTGCATTTAACCGGGATTGATCCGCTGCCTGCGGACGCTCCGATTCTGCAGCAGTAAGCCATGCGCACCAACGTTGAGACGCGCTTTGAACTTCCCAAACGCACGGGGGCTGATACGGCTTCCGCCGGGGTTCTTGCGCTCTTACGGGGGGACGTAACGCTGGCACGGCCGGAAAAAACTCAGGTTGATCTCTGGACGCGCGAAGCCGCCCAGGGCTCCCCGCAGGCGCAGTACGAGCTTGCGAGGACGCTCGCGCAGACCGCCGTCATTTCCGCCGACAACCGTGCGGCCGTCAAGTGGCTCAGAAAAGCCGTGGAAAAAGAACATACGGCCTCGCAGTACCTGCTGGGACTGCTGATTGCCCGCGGTCAGGGGGTGAGGCCCGATCCGGAAAAAGCCGTGGAACTTTTCCGCAAAGCCGCAGTCATGGGCAACAAAGACGCCCAGTACGATCTCGGACGAGCCCTCCTCTGGGGGTTCGGCTGCGAAGAAAATCCCTCCGAGGCCCTCACCTGGTTTCGGCTTGCCGCAGCCCAGGGGCACACCGAGGCTGAATACGAGTCCGGTATTGCCTACGCCACCGGCCGCGGCTGTCCGACGGACCTTCGGCAGGCCCAGCAGCGGCTTAAACGTGCGGCCTTAAAGGGCAGCGCCAAAGCGGCACTTGCCTTAAGTGAACTCAACCTCAGACCGGACAACCCGCAGGCCGACAGCGCTGAAGCCCTTCACTGGTGTGCGGAAGCCGCCCGCGGGGGGCTCGCTGCCGCACAGCTGCAGCTTGCGTTTTTCCACTGGCGGGGTGACGGCGTCAGAAAGTCCGCGGACACGGCCTGCGACTGGGCCCGGCGCAGTGCGCTGCAGGGCTACCTCCCGGCTTTTCTTTTTCTGGCAAAGCTTCTCACGGAGGGCGAAACACGCGCGGGGCGGCTGCCCGCTGAAGCCCTGGCGCTTCTGATGAAGGTGAGAAGCGTTCTGACCGACCGTGATGCCCGCGGCGACGGCAAAGACACGGCGGAGCTTCTCGCGCAGTGCCGCATCCGCTGTGATGAACTCACGGCCGAACTCTCAGCGACGGAAATTGAACGCGCCAAACGGATGGCGCAGGCGCACGCAACGCCCGAAATCCTCGCTGAGGCACTTTTTTCCTAGACGTTCTGCCTAGATTTCACATATTTTTACCCCGTGAAAGCCTTAGCCTGCGCGGTGCGCGGCTAAAATCAATTCCACTTTACATAAGACCGGGCGGCTCCATTCAGTGAGACACACGCCCGCACATCCCGGGAGACAAAACCAGATGACCCAGAACGCCAAAGAGAGCCTGCGCGCCTCCACGCTTGCGACGCTCACCGCAGGCGGCAAGGACTACCGCTACTACAGCCTTCCCAAACTCGCCGCAGAGCTCGGCGTTGATCTCACCCGCGTCCCGGTGACGATCCGCATTGTGCTTGAAAGCATTCTCAGAAACTGCGACGAAGAAACGATTCACGCCGAGAGCGTGAAAAAGCTTGCCGGCTGGAAAGCCAACGCCCCGCGTGAAGAAACGCCGTTTGTGGTAAGCCGCGTGATTCTGCAGGACTTAACCGGTGTTCCGCTCTTGGCGGACTTGGCCGCCATGCGCAGCGAAGCCGCACGCCGAGGGCTTGATCCCGAACGTGTGGAGCCGCTCGTTCCCGTGGATATGGTCGTGGACCACTCGGTGATGATCGACAACTTCGGCAACCCCAAGGCCCTCACCGACAACATGTCGGTTGAATTCAAGCGTAACCGCGAGCGCTACAGCTTTCTCAAGTGGGGCATGCAGGCCTTTAAGAGTTTCGGCATTGTGCCGCCGGGATTCGGGATCGTGCATCAGGTCAACCTCGAGTACCTTGCCCGCGGTGTCTTCTGCGGCAAGGACAACACGCTCTGGCCCGACAGCGTTGTGGGCACCGACAGCCACACGGTGATGGTAAACGGGCTCGGTGTCATCGGCTGGGGCGTGGGCGGCATCGAAGCCGAAGCCGCGATGCTCGGGCGCCCCATTTACATGCTTACCCCCGACGTCGTGGGCGTGCACCTTAAGGGGAAACTCCCCGCCGACTGCACGACAACGGATCTCGCGCTTACCGTCACGCAGGTGCTGCGCGCCAAGAAAGTGGTCGGCAAGTTTGTGGAATTTTTCGGTGACGGCGCAAGGTCTCTGGCGGTGCCCGAGCGCGCCACGATTGCCAACATGGCCCCCGAATACGGCGCCACGATGGGCTACTTCGGCGTGGACGACAAAACGATTGCATTCTTTAAGGAAACGGGGCGCACTGAAGAGGTCTGCAGCCGCATTGAAGCCTACTTTAAGGCGCAGGGGCTTTTCGGCATTGCCGAGGCCGGTGTGCACGACTACACCGACACGGTAGAAATTGATCTTGCCAAAGTCCGGCCGTCTTTGGCCGGCCCCCGCCGTCCGCAGGACAGAATTGAACTCACGGAGCTTACCCCCACCTTTGAAAAGCTTCTCACGACACCCGTTGCCGATGGCGGCTTTTCGCAGCCCGCAGACCGCACGCATGCCGCGGGCACTTTGGCTGACGGCAGGAAACTCAATCACGGCGACATCGTGATTGCGGCCATTACCTCCTGCACGAACACCTCCAACCCCTCGGTTCTGATTGCCGCAGGGCTTCTCGCGAAAAAGGCCGTGGAAGCGGGGCTTACGACCGCACCGCGCATCAAAACGAGCCTCGCACCGGGAAGCCGCGTTGTAACGGCCTACCTTGAAAAGCTCGGGCTCCTGCCCTACCTTGAAAAGCTCGGCTTTAATGTCGCTGCCTACGGCTGCACCACCTGTATCGGCAACGCCGGTGACCTCGCACCCGACATTTTGAAAGCCGTCAAAGACGAAAACCTCGTAACGGCCGCCGTTTTGTCCGGAAACCGCAACTTTGAAGCCCGTATTCACCCGGCGGTGAAGGCCAATTTCCTTGCCTCGCCCGCTTTGGTGGTCGCCTACGCGATTGCGGGCAGCGTGCGCCGTGATCTTGCGGAAGAACCGCTCGGAACCGGCAAGGACGGCAAGCCCGTTTATCTCAGGGACATCTGGCCCGCGCCGGAAGAAATCGAAGCGATGCTGCCCGCGGCTCAGCAGCCCGAAGCCTACCGCTCGACCTACCTCAAGATCCGCACGGAACCGGGTTCATTGTGGCAGGCCGTGACCGGCACCACCGGTCCCTGCTACAACTGGCCGGATTCGACCTACATTGCTGAGCCTCCCTTTATGGAAGCAACCGACACGATGGGCGACATCAAGGGCGCCCGCGCGCTCGGCATTTTCGGTGACTCCGTGACGACCGACCACATTTCGCCCGCAGGCCGCATCGGCGCGGACACGCCGGCAGCAAAGTGGTTAAGAAGCAAGGGCGTGGCGGAGGCCGACTTCAACAGTTACGGGTCGCGGCGCGGCCAGCACGAAGTGATGATGCGCGGCACATTTGCCAACGCCCGCATCAAGAACCTCATGGTTCCCGCAAACCCCGACGGCACACCCGTGGAAGGGGGCTTTACGCTTGAGATGCCCGAAGGCAAAAAGACCACGATCTTTGAAGCGGCCTGCGACTACAAGGCCAAGCACATCCCGGTCGTTGTGTTTGCCGGTGAAGAATACGGCACGGGCTCAAGCCGCGACTGGGCCGCCAAGGGTACGAAATTGTTGGGGGTCAAAGCCGTCATTGTGAAGAGCTTTGAGCGCATTCACCGCTCCAACCTCATCGGTATGGGAGTTCTGCCGCTGCAGTTTAAGCCGGGCACAAGCGCTCAGACGCTGGGGCTTACCGGCCGCGAAACCTTTGACATCACAGGGGTTGACGCCATTAAACCCCTGGGCGACGTGACGCTCACGATTCACTACCCGGACGGTACGGTTAAGAGCGTGCCGCTTACGGTGAGAATCGACACCCCCGTAGAACTCACCTACGTGAAGGCGGGCGGCATCATGCCCTACATGATCAGCCGCATCGAAAACGCGTGAGGCACCGGTGACACCCTTTGCCGCGACGCTTCCCACGGCGCAGTTTCTCCTGGAACTGCGCCAAAAGCACCACCCGACTCCGGAGCGCTGGGCGGCGCTTGAAGCCGACCTCGCTCTGGCACCAGGCCGGCGCACGCGGCCCGTGGCGGTGATTGACACGAATGTCCTTCTGGATTTTTGGTTTTGGGAAGACAAAACTGCCGCCCCCGTTAAAGACGCGCTCTATTACGACCGCTTCTGGGCGGTGCGAAGCGACGACACGGTGGACGAACTTGCCGACGTGATCCGACGCCCTCAGTTTGAACTGACGGTGGCCAATCAGTGTGAGATTCTGAGGCTCTGGCACAGCCTCTCTTTCGGAATCACCATCCCCGCTGATTTCACCACAACACTCCGGTGCAAGGACCGCGATGACGTGAAGTTTCTTCGGCTTGCGGACTTTGTGAAGGCCGACTTTGTTGTCACCAAGGATAAGGCCGTTTTAAAGGCCGGCAAGCGCGCAAAACGCAACGGCACCATCGTATTGACGCCCGCAGCGGCAGGCACTATTCTGTAGTCACTTCGAATTTTCGACTGAGCGGTTTGTTTTATTGAGAGGAGCAGCGGCCATGCGGGCACCTTCAGGACAGTGGTTTAAGGACATCGCCGATACGCGCGACGCCCCTTGGGACGGGTTATCCGGCCCCAAGTCCCCGGTGATGCCCTGGATTCACCCCGTGCTGCACCCGGAAATCAAGTCGCTTATCGAACGCTGGGGCGTTGAGCGGACGCTTGCGCCCAAAGACCCGGTTTTGGGTGCCTCTGAACGCGTCGATCAGCTTGTGATGGTCAAATCCGGCATCACTGCGCGCTGTGTGAGTTCACCCTTTGCACAAAGCCGTCTGTCGGTTGCGATAGGGCTCCCCGGGCGCCTGGCCTGCGGCAACCTCAATTTCTTCACGGGCCGCCCCTGCGTGGGCCGCTATTTTGCGCTGGTGCCGAGTGTTGTCGTGTCGGTTCCGCAGGAACTCGTGATGAGCCTTGCGAAGAAAAACACTGAGTTTCTCCTTTTGATTGCCGCACAGTTTGAGCTTGCGGCGCTCTCTGACCGCCTGGGCTTTGCCGCAGAGACCCTTCTCGACATTGATGAGCGCGTGCTCGCGTTTTTTATGTCCTGGGCATCCGTTTACGGTAAGCTCACCGAGATTGACGGCGAAACCTGGGTGGATATGCCGCTCATTTTGCGCGGCGAAGCGCTTAGATACGTGGTGAACTGCTCAAGCGCAGCGCTTGAGCGCAGCATGACAAGCCTCAAAAAGAAGGGGCTTGTGGTCTCGGAAGCCGACCGCTTCCGCGTGAAGCTCGAAATTCTGAAGCCCGTGCACCAGTGGTTAAGAAGCGCGGAAGAAACAAGCGCCCTGCCGCGCCCGGAAGAAATCAGCCGCCTTTTTACGGGCAGCTGATTGAGCGTTTTCTTCTTTATTCGGAGCGGATGTCGGCAACTTCAAAGCCCGCATCCGTCACGGCCGCTTTAAGCGCCTCAGGGTTCACACCCTCGCCTTCGACCGTCGCCTTTTTGCTTTCAAGATCCACCGCGGCTTTGGTGACGCCCGCCACGGCCGAGAGGGCCTTCTGAACACTGCCGCTGCAGTGGGTGCAGTGCATGCCGTTAACTGTGAGAACGTAGGTTGTCATTTTGATTTCCTTCTTTTTGGTTGTAGTTGAAGAAACGGTGTAACCCGCGGCAACAACAGCCGCTTTGAGCGTTTCAGCCGAAGCGCTCCCCCAGACCAAGGCGGTTTTCTTTGCGAGATCCACCTCGGCCTTTGTGACGCCGGCCGTGGCTGCGAGCGCCTTTTCGACGCGCCCCGAGCAGTGCGGGCAGTGCATGCCTTCCACAATGAGCTCCACATCGCACGGTGTTTCGGGCTGTTGTTCTTTCTGCGGTTCGGGGCGCTCTTTTGTCTGCGCCTTGACGGTGACGGCGAGATCGGCTGCGCGCTTCCAGCCTCTGAGCCTTAAGGCGTTACTGACCACCGAAACCGAACTCATGCTCATCGCCGCCGCGGCAATCATCGGATTTAACGTCCAGCCAAGCCACAGGTAAAAGACGCCTGCGGCAACCGGAATCCCGACCGCGTTATAAAAGAACGCCCAAAAGAGGTTTTCCTTGATATTGCGCATGACGGCCGCAGAAAGGTCATAGGCCGCGGCAACGTCCGTGAGTCGGCTTCTAACGAGCACAATATCGGCCGACTCCACCGCAACGTCTGTGCCCGCGCCGATTGCCATCCCGATATCCGCGCGCGTCAGGGCCGGCGCATCGTTGATGCCGTCTCCGACCATGAGAACCGTTTCGCCGTCGGCCTGCAGCTCACGCACGATGCGCTCTTTGTCCGCAGGCAAAACCTGAGCGGTCACGTCCGCCGCAGTGAGCCCCACGGCGCGCGCCACCGCGGCTGCCGTACGGGCGTTGTCTCCGGTGACAATCCGCACCTTAAGGCCCCTGGCCTTCAGAGCCGCAATCGCCTGATGGCTCTCCGGTTTGACGGCGTCGGCCACCGCAAGCACCGCAAGCGGCTTACCGTCAGCAACAACAACGAGCGCCGTCTTTCCCTCGTCGGCAAGCTTTTCAAGCGCGGGGCTGAGTTTCTGCGCTTCGGTGTCGTCCAGCACCGAAACGTTGCCCACCGCGATTTTGCGGCCGCTCACAAGTGCCTCAACACGGCCCGGCGCCTGCGTGAAGGCCTCTGCCTTCAGTAATGCCAAATTCTTTTCCTTGGCGGCCCCGGCAACGGCCTTTGCCAGCGGATGTTCGCTTAAGACTTCAACAGAAGCCGCAAGCGTGAGAACTTCGTCTGCGTTTTGGCCGGCAAGCGGCACGATGTCGGTGAGTGCCGGACGGCCCTCGGTCACGGTTCCCGTTTTATCGAGAATAACGGTTGTAACGGAGCGCGTCTTTTCAATCACTTCCGCCGACTTAAATAAAAGTCCCTCGGCAGCGCCTCTGCCCGTTCCCACCATGATGGCCGTTGGAGTGGCAAGACCCAGGGCGCACGGGCAGGAAATCACGAGGACACTGACCGCACAGGTTGCGGCAAATTCCCAGCTGTAGCCGCACACGAGCCACACGGCGGCCGTCACAAAAGCAATGCCGATCACCGCGGGCACAAAGTAAGCGCTCACTTTATCCGCAAGCCGCGCGACCGGTGCTTTTCCTGATGTTGCCTCATCCACGAGGCGAATGATCTGCGCAAGTGCCGTCTCATCCCCCACCCGCACGGCGCGCATCAAAAGACGGCCGCTTGTCATGAGCGTTGCGCCCGACAAACTGTCACCCGCGGCTTTGGCAACCGGCAGGCTTTCACCGGTCATCGCCGACTCATCCACCGTTGCCGTCCCCTCAATAACCACGCCGTCCACGGGGATACGCTCCCCGGTTTTTAAAACCACGGTGTCACCGGCAACGATATCTGCGGCCTTTACGGTGACTTTAGTGCCGTTTCTCATAACCACCGCGGTTTCCGGAACAAGCTTTAAAAGCGCTGAAACCGCGGCCGTGGTTTTGCCTTTGGCTCTTGCCTCAAAATATTTTCCGACGGTAATGAGCGTCAGAATCATTGCGGCCGAGTCAAAGTAGAGGTTATGCGCGTAGTGCATCGTCTGCGCTGCGTCGCCGGCCTCAAGGGCAAAAACCATGCGGTAAAGCGCAAAGATGCCGAAAAGAAGCGACGCACCGGCCCCGATCGCCACAAGCGTATCCATGTTGGGCGCACCGTGGATAAGGCCCTTTGTGCCCTGCCGGAAAAACTTGAAGTTAAGCGCTACCACGGGAATCGTGAGCAGGAGCTGCGTCAACGCCGCCGACACGGGGCTTACCCTCGGATCCAAAAACGCGGGGACGGCGAGCCCGGCCATCGGCCCCATGGCTGCCGCCATCAGAATCACGCACAAAACAACGGAGGTGTAAAGGCGGATTTTGAGCTGCCGGGTTTCGGCGTCTGCCGCTGCCTGCAGCTCGTTTTCAGAACCTTTGGCGGTCTTGCCCTCTTCGCGGCAAAGGGCTTCGTAGCCCGCATCAGCCACGGCTTTCTCAACGGCCGCAATCACGGCATCGGCTTTCGTGTCGTCAACCGAACAGACCATGCTGTTTTTGAGCAGATTGACGGCAACGCCCTCTGTTCCCGCGACCGACTCAGCGGCTTTTTCCACGCGCGCAGAACAGGCTGCGCAGCTCATGCCGCGCACATCAAAATGAACTTCCTTCATAGAAATTCCGCGAGGAAACCCGCGTCTTCAGACGCGGGAGGAATCGCGGTCCTCCTTTCTCAGTTCGGTTAAAAACGTCTTTCGCTTCTCAAGAAGCGAAAGTTTCTTGTACGAAATACCGGCAGAAATCTTTGTACCGTCCAGACGGCGCACATCGAATGCACCCGAGGAGCGTCTGCCAAAAATAAAGCCGACTTCCCCTTTGCACAGCACCTTGTCAAAGAGCCTGAAGCCGTGCACTAGGTACGGAGCCTGATGGCGCTTGCGCACACCGCCTTTGAGAATCGTCAGCT
>OJPO01000430.1_pt1 | contig 24996 bp, 20 predicted proteins | sample 1598541 | NCBI WGS metagenome assembly OJPO01 (sample SAMN03922453, study PRJEB24848) | human gut metagenome | isolation source: stool sample | host: Homo sapiens | place: Germany | collected 2009-11
GAGTCTCGTGGGCTCGGAGATGTGTAAAAGAGACAGTCTTCGAAGTAAGCTGCACGTTCTTCTGCTGTCAGTTCATTCATATCGCCGACATGCTTCTTATGTGCTACGATACATCTGCCCGGATGGCTCTGCTCCTTAAATAAATAGACCTTTGACGTTTCAAGTTCGCAAATCTTAATACCGAATTTTGCTACTAAATCGCCTTCTACACAATATGCGCAATTGTTATCTACCATGATAATCCTCCATTCTATTGTTACAGGCGGAAGCATATCTGATGCCCGCCGCCCGTAAAATTTATTCTTTATTATTCAGCGTCTTTAATAGAAAAGCTTAATCTGCCCATCTTATCTTTGCCCATGCACTTGCAGCGTACCTTATCACCTAATGTCAGTACGTCCTCTACATGTTCGATTCTTTCTTTTGCAATCTTTGAAATATGAACCATGCCTTCCTTACCCGGTGCAAATTCAACAAATGCACCGAATTCTTTGATGCTTACAACCTTACCTTCGTAAATCTGGCCTTCTTCAAAATCCTGTACAATGGTATTGATATACTTCATTGCCTGATCCATGCCTGCCTGCTCTACGCCGCATACAGATACAAATCCGTCATCTGTAATATCAATCTTAACACCACATTCATCAATAATTGCATTGATAACCTTACCACGCTGTCCAACAACTTCACCGATCTTAGCCGGATCAATCTTTGTCTGGATAATCTTCGGTGCATATTCACCAACTGTCTTTCTAGGCTCTGCGATTGCAGGCTTCATACAGGTATCCATAATGAACAGTCTTGCTTCTCTAGTTCTTGCGATGGCTTCTTCTACGATTGGTCTTGTCAGACCGTGAATCTTAATATCCATCTGAATGGCTGTGATACCTTCTGTTGTACCGGTTACCTTAAAGTCCATATCACCGAAGAAATCTTCAAGTCCCTGAATATCTGTTAATACGATATAATCGTCATCTGTATCACCTGTTACAAGACCACATGAAATACCGGCTACCATCTTCTTAATCGGTACACCTGCTGCCATTAAAGACATGCAGGAAGCACAGGTTGAAGCCATGGATGTTGATCCGTTGGATTCAAATGTTTCGGATACGGCACGGATTGCATACGGGAATTCTTCCGGTGTAGGAAGAACCGGAATCAATGCTCTTTCTGCTAATGCACCATGACCGATTTCACGACGTCCCGGACCTCTTGACGGCTTTGTTTCACCTACTGAGTATGACGGGAAATTGTACTGGTGGATATATCTTTTTTCCGTAACGTTATCATCTAATCCGTCTACTTTCTGTGCTTCTGAAAGCGGTGCAAGCGTTACAATGTCACAAATCTGTGTCTGTCCTCTTGTAAACATCGCAGAACCATGCACTCTCGGAATAATATCCACTTCTGCTGCCAGCGGACGAATCTGGTTAATAGCACGTCCATCCGGTCTTTTATGGTCTTTTAAAATCATCTTACGAACTGTCTTTTTCTGATACTGGTAAACTGCTTCACCCAGTACGGCAAGCCATTCTTCATTGTCTGCAAAAGCTTCTTTCATCTTTTCTGTTACTGCATCAATGTTCTTTTCTCTGGTCTGCTTGTCATCTGTAAAGACTGCTTCTTCCATTTCCTGTGGTGTTACAATCTGCTTCATAGCTTCAAACATTTCAGCCGGAACGGCACAGCTTACATATGTATGCTTTTCCTTGCCGACTTCTGCCACAATCTTATCGATAAATTCAATGATTGTCTGGTTGATGTCATGTGCCATGTAAATTGCCTCAATCATCTTTGCTTCCGGAATCTCATTGGCACCGGCTTCAATCATGATAACTTTCTGTCTTGTAGAAGCAACTGTCAGCTGTAAATCACCTTCCTGCCACTGTGTCTGTGAAGGATTGACTACAAATTCACCGTCAATCAGTCCGATCTGTGTGGTTGCACAAGGACCGTCAAACGGAATATCGGAAATGCAGGTTGCAATCGCAGAACCAAGCATTGCAAGCAGTTCCGGTCTGCACTCTGTATCAACAGACATCACCATGTTGTTTAATGTAACATCATTTCTGTAATCCTTTGGGAACAGCGGACGCATCGGTCTGTCGATTACACGGGAAGTCAGGATGGCATTTTCAGATGCCTTTCCTTCTCTCTTGTTAAAACCACCCGGAATCTTACCGACTGCATACATCTTTTCTTCATATTCTACACTTAACGGGAAGAAATCAATTCCTTCTCTTGGCTCTTTGGATGCAGTTGCTGTAGAAAGCACAACTGTATCGCCATAGTGCATTAACGCTGCACCGTTTGCCTGTGCGCAGACTCTGCCGATATCAACACGCAGTGTTCTGCCAGCCAGCTCCATTGTAAACTGTTTAAACATAAATTCTCCATTCTGCCGGATTTTTGATTTTTCTGCCCGGCTCTTTTTTTATCAGAAACAGAAGCCCGAAACAACTGAAAAACCCACCATTTTCTCATTGCATTTCACAACCTACGGTACATTTTTCAGCAGTCTCGGTAGAAACTTCTGTTATCTTTGTTTTACGGTCTGCGGTTATTCCATGATGCTCCGCACAATACAAAAGGGCGGAGAAATCTCCGCCCTTCTTAAAATTACTTTCTGATTCCAAGACGAGCGATGAGGTTTCTGTAACCTTCGATATCGTTCTTCTTTAAATACTCAAGTAAAGCTCTTCTCTTACCAACCATTTTAAGAAGTCCTCTTCTTGAATGATGGTCTTTCTGGTTAACCTTTAAATGTTCTGTAAGTTCTGCAATTCTTTCTGTTAAGATTGCGATCTGAACTTCCGGTGAACCTGTATCGCCAGGCTTTCTTCCGTATGCTGCAATAATTTCTGCTTTCTTTTCCTTAGATATCATGATTGATATTCCTCCTTTTAATAATCGCCTGCTACTAAGAATCAGGTCGGAGTGTCCTGAATCTGAATAACGGCTAACATACTTTAAAAATATAACATAAATTCATCTGCTATGCAAGCTTTTCATGTGATTTTGTATACTAATTTTCATTAATTTTTAAGTAAAAACATTTCTCTTGCAAACGAAGCATCACTTTCCATCTGTTTTTTTAAAGTTTCGATGGAATCAAATTTCATTTCCTGCCGTAAAAAGTGCATAAGCTGTACTTCTATATAATGTCCGTAGGCGTCATCATTATAATCAAACAGATTGGTTTCCACGCTTAAAAGCGGACTGTCATCAAGTGTCGGACGGACGCCTAAATTGGTCACGCCAAAATATTCTTTACCGTCCAGCCGTGTAATGGATGCATACACACCGTTTGGCGGAAGCAGCTTACTGTCCGGCGGATAAATATTTAACGTCGGAAGATTTAACTGACGGCCCAGCTGCTTTCCCTTTGATACAATACCATAGATGCTGTAGGGTCTGCCAAGCAGCACATTGACAGTTTCCATGTGTCCGAGGCGCAGCTCTTCACGGACATATGTACTACTGATTTCCCGCTCCTGATACCGCTCTTTTTCGACAATCGTGGTTTCAAACCCATATTCCGGTCCGCGTTCCAAAAGCATCTGCGCATTGCCCATTCTGCCTTTACCAAAGTGATAATCCGTACCGACCACCACATACTTTGCATGCAGTCTGCCAATCAGAATTTCCTCAATAAACGCTTCCGGTTCCATATTCATAAAATCTTCTGTGAACGGATATTCAATTTCCACATCGACGCCCTGTTTTTCCAGAAACATCCGCCGTTCTGTATTGGTTGTAATAAAATGCTGGTTTTTCTGCGGGCAGAGCCGGAGTGGAATTTTATCAAATGTAAAAACAACCGATAAAAGATTTTCCTGTTTTGCTTTTTCCTGAATCATCTCTATCAGTTTCTGATGTCCCATGTGAACGCCGTCAAACTTTCCCAGCGTAACAGCAGAGGGCCTGTCCAGACTAAAATCACGGATTCCCTGAATATACTGCAAAACGTTCACACCCCTTTCATATTAATCTCCATTTCTGAGCATCTTGCTGCGAAATGCTATTTTCCCGGCTGTTCATGCGAATAAAACATTTTCACCGGTTTAAATACACACGCACTCCATCGGAATATCCCGATAAATGCCGCATGGCTGTCATAAATTCTGAAACACTCCTGCTCCATCAGATCCGCTTCCTGCATGGACACTGCCGCCGCAGGAAAAGCATTGCCATTATAGAGCAGTTTTTCGTACTCCTCTAAGACGGTGAGCTTCCTGTAATCCGGAAACATCTCATCAATTGGAACGATATGTTCTTCCACCGTCTGATTGTGTGTCATTTCTTCAATCTGTTCCAGGGTAAGACTGTCATCCAGCCCAAAGCAGCCGACTCTTGTCCGCACCAGTTTTTTCATACAGGCACCACAGCCTAGTTTTTTTCCGATATCTTCACATAAAGTACGGATATAAGTTCCTTTGGAACACTCCACGGTAAAAGTAACGGTTTTTTCGTCGTCTGCCAGATTCATTTCATTGATATGCAGTGCATGAATTGTAATTTTTCTGGCTGCACGTTCAATCTCAATGCCCTGTCTTGCAAGTTCATACAGCTTATGGCCTTTATATTTTAAAGCCGAATACATCGGCGGTGTCTGGTAATATTCGCCTACAAAGCTGCTGCACGCCTCTATCACCTCTAATTCGGTGACATGGACTTCATTTTCTGCCGTTACGGTACCGGTGGTATCCTGTGTATCTGTCGTTGTTCCCAAAAGCATCACTGCTTCATACGTTTTTCCCCAGTCTGTAATCATGCTGCAAAGCCCTGTTGCTTTGCCCAGACATACCGGCAGCACGCCTTCCGCTTCCGGGTCAAGCGTACCTGTATGTCCGATTTTTTTCATATGGAGAATTCCTCTGAGTTTTGCAACGACATCATGCGAAGTATATCCTTTTTCTTTATATACATTTATGATACCATTCATAACATTCCTCATATACTGTTTTCACAGTTTTTATTCAACATTTTCTGCGCCGGAAAGTGCATTGTACTGCTCCTCAATTCTGGCACCGATATTGTTAATAATGTCATGCACTGCACCGTTTGCCGTAAAGCCCGCCGCACGGATATGTCCACCGCCGCCATAGTGCATTGCAATTTTGCTCACGTCAATGACTTTCTTGGAACGTAAGCTGACTTTATATTCTTCCTCACCGGTCTGATACAGGAAAATGGCAACTTCCACGCCCTCCGTCAGACGCAGCTGTTCCACAATGCCGCCCAGCTCCCTGCCGGTAACACCATAGAAATTCATTTCATCCTGTGTAACCAGTGAGAAAATACATTTGCCGTCATAGAATAAAACACTCTCTAATAATGCCCTGCCAAGAATCTGATTCTGGATATATGTCTTTGCATAAAAGCTGTTATCGATAATATCTGAGTAATCAATTCCTTTTTCCATCATCTTTCCGGCAATCAGCATCGTCTGTGCCGACGTCGAGCTGTACTTAAACACGCCCGTATCATGCACAATACCTGTGTAAATGCAGGCTGCTGTGTCTTTACTGATTTTATCATCTTCCAGTGTACGGTAAAGCACTTCACAGGCAGAGCTGGCCTGCGCGTCTACTACATTGACATCAGCAAAACTTCCGTTGCTGATATGATGATCAATGCAGACAGTCTTTTTTGCATTTTCAAAGCAGCTATGGAATGGCTCAATTCTGTCTAAGCTGCTGCAATCGAGTACAAAAAAGACATCATATTCTTTTTTGATATCCGGGATTGTCTGAATTTTATCAATATCACGGATATAATGAAATTCACTGCCCGGTGTTTCCAGATAAACTGTTACATCCAGCTGCGGACAATTATCCTTTAAATAGGAATACAATCCCATGCAGGAACCGATACAGTCCCCGTCCGGTCTGACATGTCCGGTAATACCTACCGTTTCTGCACCTTTTAATTCTTCTAAAACATTCATACTTAGTCCTCTGAATCCTGTACAGGTTCCTCAACATGATGTTCATTGTCATACTGTGTTACTTCGTCAATCAGTTTTGACATATTGACACCGTATTCAATGGACTGGTCCAAAATAAAAGTAATTTCCGGTGTGTTGCGCAGATTGATATTCTTTGCAAGCTGCCTGCGGATATATCCTTCTGCACTTTTCAACCCTTTCATCGTGTCTTCCTGGGATTCTTTGTCCCCAAGGACACTGATATATGCTTTACAGGTTTTTAAATCCGGGGCAACCTCCACGGATACCACCGAGGTCATCGGGTTTATCCGCGGGTCTTTGATTTCTCCCCTGATAATGTTACTGAGTTCCTTTAATACTTCACCATTAATTCTGGTGTTTTTTACACTGTTTTTACGCATTCTAAAAACCTTATGCCCTTTCTAAAACTTATCTAGGCACTTCTACCATTTCATAAGCTTCAATGATGTCGCCTTCCTGAATGTCGTTAAATTTTTCAAATACAAGACCACATTCATATCCGGCCTTTACCTCCTTGACTTCATCCTTAAATCTCTTTAAGGAAGCAATCGGTCCTTCGTACGTCTTTTCGCCTTCTCTTGTAATGCGGACAGAAGCATTTCTTGTAATCTTACCGTCTGTTACAAATGAACCGGCAATGTTGCCGACACCGGATGCCTTGAAAATCTGGCGGATTTCAACATGACCGATAACCTGTTCTTCATAAATCGGCTCTAACATACCCTTTAAAGCGGACTCTACATCTTCAATTGCATTGTAGATAACGCTGTATAATCTTAAATCAACCTTTTCACGTTCTGCAACGATTCTTGCCTGATTATCCGGCTTAACATTAAAGCCAATGATAATTGCATTGGAAGCAGAAGCTAAAACAACATCGGATTCGTTGATATTACCAACACCGCCGTGGATAATCTTAACCACAACTTCTTCGTTTGAAAGCTTTACAAGGCTCTGCTTTACAGCTTCTACCGAACCCTGTACATCGGCTTTGATAATAATACCAAGTTCCTTTACATTACCTGCCTGAATCTGTTCGAACAATGCATCTAAGGATACCTTGTGCTTTGTATCGTCTAAGAGCTTCTTTCTGCCTTCGCTGATAAAGGTTTCTGCAAAGTTTCTGGCTTCCTTATCAGAATCCATTGCAACGAGAATTTCACCAGCATTCGGCACGTCATTTAAACCGAGAATTTCAACAGGAATAGAAGGTCCTGCTTCTCTTACACGGTGTCCCTTATCATCTACCATCGCTCTGATTTTACCATGGCATGCACCGGCTGCCACATGGTCACCAACCTTTAATGTACCCTTCTGCACAAGTACGGTTGCAACCGGACCGCGTCCCTTATCCAGTTCAGCTTCAATTACAATACCTCTTGCCTTACGGTTCGGATTTGCCTTTAATTCCTGTACCTCTGCGGTTAAAAGAATCATTTCCAGTAAGTCATCAATACCTTCCTTTGTATGTGCGGATACCGGTACGAAAATGGTTGAACCGCCCCAGTCTTCCGGAATCAGTTCGTATTCTGTCAGTTCCTGCTTTACCTTTTCGATATTGGCACTCGGCTTATCAATCTTGTTGACAGCAACGATAATTTCAACACCTGCTGCCTTTGCATGGTTGATGGCTTCAATTGTCTGAGGCATGACACCGTCATCTGCCGCAACAACCAGAATGGCAATATCTGTTGCCTGTGCACCACGCATTCTCATGGCTGTAAACGCTTCATGACCCGGTGTATCAAGGAATGTAATCAGGTGATCATTGATTGATACCGTATACGCACCGATTTTCTGTGTAATACCGCCGGATTCTTTAGCCGTTACGTGTGTTTCACGGATGGCATCCAGTAATGATGTCTTACCGTGGTCAACGTGACCCATAACGCAGACTACAGGTGGTCTTGTAACCTGTGTATCTTCTGCTTCATCATCTTCCTTTAACAGTTCTGCAATAACATCAACCTTTTCTTCGTGTTCACAGATACAGTTAAATTCAAGTGCGATTTCTTCTGCTGTATCATAATCCACTTCCTGATTGATTGTTACAATTTTTCCCTGCATAAACAGCTTCTTTACAACAACGGACGGCTGGACTTTCATCTTATCTGCCAGTTCCTTGATGGTTAAGCTGTCCGGCAGAACCAGCTGCTTAATGGTTTCTTCTTCTTTTTCTACCGGCTTGTTTACCTTCTTGTTTGCCTGGCTGTTTGCGAACTTCAGATTTTCTTTTTCTTCATCTTTTCTTCTGTCGTTCTTCTTGTTGTCCCTTCTGGATTCCGGCTTTCTTGCATCCGGCTTGGTTTCAAACAGAAAATCATTCTTTGGCAGACTTTCTTTTCTGTCACGGTCATTTCTGCGTCCGCTGTTTCCCCCCTGTCCATTGCGGTCATTTCTATAGCCGTTATTTCCACCGCCGTTTCCGTTGCGGTCATTTCTATAGCCGTTATTTCCGCCACCGTTTCCGTTGCGGTCATTTCTGTCGTTTCTGTAACCGTTGTTTCCGCCGCCGTTTCCGTTACGGTCGTTTCTATAGCCGTTATTTCCGCCGCCGTTTCCGTTGCGGTCATTTCTATAGCCGTTATTTCCGCCACCGTTTCCATTGCGGTCATTCCGATCGTTTCTATAGCCGTTATTTCTGTCGCCGTTTCCGTTGCGGTCATTTCTGTCGTTTCTGTAGCCGTTATTTCCGCCGCCGTTTCCGTTGCGGTCATTCCGATCGTTTCTGTAGCCGTTGTTTCCGTTACGGTCATTTCTGTAACCGTTATGTCTGTCTCCGTTTCCGCTACGGTCATTTCTGTCACGGTCGTTACGGTTGTTGTCACGGTTTCCGGCATAGTTATTTCTACCGTTTTCGTTTCTTGGTGTATCTGATTTTCTGTTGTTATTCTGATTGTTATTTCTATTATTCATCTGATTATCGTTCTTTGTCTGATTCTGATTTCCCTTTCTTGTATCATTTCCCGGTGCTTTTGTACTATTCTGTGGAAAATACACCTGTGAAATATGGGACTTTTTATCTTCCTGCTTTGCTTCTGTCTTTGGTTTTTCCGGCTGTGCCGCCTTTTTACCGAACTTGCTGCGGATAGACGTGATTTCTGAGTCTGTCAGACCGTTGGAAGCGGTATACTTCTTTGTGTCGTTACTCAATGTTTCTATAATTTCTTTTGATGATATATTTAACTCTTTTGCCAATTCATGAACTCTCATATTTGCCATTTAACCTCTCTTCCGAACAACCGCTTACATCTGCTGCTCCAAACCATTTTTTAAATGCTTTTCGATTGTATTTCTAAAGCCTTCATCTGCGACTGCGAGTGATGCCCGAAACTGTTTGCCGATTGCATGACCAAGTGTTTCTTTGTCACTGTAAATGTAAACAGGCACCTCATAAAATGCACACATATTTGTAAACATCTTCTTTGTATTTTCCGATGCATCTCCTGCAACAATAACCAGTGCGGCTTTCCCGGTCTTGACTGCCTTTTCTGTTGCAAATTCTCCGCTTACGATTTTTCCTGCTTTCTGCGCAAGTCCGATCATTGCTAATGCCTTATCCTGCTTCAATATTTTCCAGCTCCTTTGCCAACTTGTCATACACAGACTTTTCTATCGGCATTTTAAAGGAACGTTCCAGTCCCTTTGATGCCACAGCCTTTGCAAAACAATCCGCATTAGGACATATATATGCACCTCTGCCGTTTTTCTTGCCTGTCACATCAATGATAATGCCTTCCGTATCTGTTTTTAAGATTCTGATTAAATCTTTTTTATTCTTCATTTCACGACAGCCTATGCACTGTCTTTGAGGAATCTTTTTTGTTCCGGCCAAATAAATCACTCCCTGATCTTTTATTCTTCTTCACTCAATGTAAGTTCAACGTCTTCTTCGTCACCGGCTGTTTCGTCGATGTCTTCATTTGCCTGTGCTTCACTCTTAATATCAATGCCAAAGCCTGTAAGCTTCGCTGCAAGTCTTACGTTTTGTCCTGATTTGCCGATTGCAAGAGAAAGCTGCTGTTCTGAAACGATGATTTCCGCTTTCTTTTCTTCGTCATCTGCTGTTGCGGATACAACCTTTGCCGGACTTAACGCATTGACAATTAACTGTGCCGGATTTTCATCCCATTCGATAATATCAATCTGTTCGTTGCCCAGTTCATTAACGATTGCCTTTACTCTCGCACCGTTTACACCGACACATGCACCAACCGGATCAACATTCGGTACTTTTGCACGGACTGCCATTTTAGTTCTTGAACCGGCTTCTCTTGCAATACCCATAATTTCAACAATGCCGTCTTTGATTTCCGTTACTTCTTCTTCAAAAAGGCGTTCTACAAGCTGTGGTGATGTTCTTGATACTCTTACCAGTGTCCCCGGTTTTTCTTTGTTGGAAACGCTTACAACATAAAGTTTAATTCTGTCGCCACGTTCAAAGGTTTCACCCTTTACCTGATCACTGACCTTTAAGGTTGTCTGTGTTCTTCCGATGTCTACCAAAACATTACCCTTTTCATCAATTCTTTGTACAATTCCTGTGATGATTTCTTTTTCCTTTGAATGGTATTCATTGTAAAGTGCTGCCTTTTCTTCTTCACGAATCTTCTGTACAATTGTACCCTTTGCATTCTTTGCCGCACGTCTTGAAAATTCTTCTGATTTTACCTCTACGGTAACAATGTCACCAATCTGGCAGTTTGGCTTAATCTTTCTTGCATCGGCAAGGGAAATCTCTGTTGCAGAAATATACTTTTCAGTATTTTTTCTGGAATTGCTTCCTTCTGCCGGTTCCGGAACAGATACTTCTTCAACGACCTGTCTGTCTGAATAAATGTGGAAGTCCCCTGTGATTCTGTCTAATACAACACGGCCGTTTTCTACAGTGTTAAACTGTGTCTTATATTCATCCATCAGTGATTTTTCAATTGCCTCAAACATCACTTCCTTGCTGATTCCGTTTTCTTTTTCAAGCGCATCAAGTGCTGCTATTAATTCTTTACTCATAATTTCCTCCATTTGGCCTTGCGGCATCGTTTATTCTTTATTATTAATCACAAAATGCAAGACGAATCATTGCCAGATTCGCTCTTTCAAATGTCTTTTCTTCATCCTTTTCAAATGCAAGTGTTACTGTTCTTTCATCGTATGCTTTTAACACGCCTGTAAATTCTTTCTGTTTGTCTTCGGCACGGTAAAGCTTAATATCAATTAATTTTCCAATGCTTCTTTGATAATCTTTTTCTTTCTTTAACGGTCTTAACAACCCCGGAGAACTGACTTCAAAAATGTACTGATCCGGAATATAGTTTTCTTTGTCAAGGACTTCATTAAATTCTCTGCTGATTACCTCACAGTCATCTACGGTAATGCCGCCTTCTTTATCGATGTAAACTCTCAAGTACCAGTCACTGCCCTCTTTCACATATTCCACATCAACCAGCTCAAAATGATGCGCATCAATGAACGGTTGAATGAGCTGCTCTGTTTTTTCTTCGTAGCTTATCTTTCTACCCATTTATTCATCGCCTTTCCATTATTTTAAATCGCAGGAATCCCCGCCTGTCAGTCCGCCTGTATTATGCCTAACAACGAAAGAGTGGACATTTCTGCCCACTCTTTCCAGAACACTATAATACAGAATAGCTAATAGGGGAGTCGAACCCCTGTCTTCGCCGTGAGAGGGCGACGTCTTGACCACTTGACCAATTAGCCATATTCCTGTAACTGTATGCCGTATTTACAACGTGCGTTTAACAGTACTTTCATATAATACACTTTTTTTATGCACATTGCAAGCACTTTTTTTATTTTTTTGCATTTTCTTTTATTTCAGGCAAAAAATAACGGGCATCTTCCGGGATAAGGAATTCCCATGCCCAGCTGCTGCCCGTTCTGTTTATAAATTTAAAACCGCTTTTGTATTTTTCTTTAAAAGACTGCAAAAAGTGCGCTGAAAAGTCCTGCACTGGCAGCACCCATGACAATACCTGCCAGAAGCACACCGCCCAATACGGCAAGTACACTCTTTTTAAATCCCATATCCAGAAAACTGGCTGCCAATGTTCCTGTCCATGCACCTGTACCCGGAACCGGAATACCCACAAATAAAAGCAGTGCGATAAATAACCCGTTTCCTGCTTTTTCTTTCAGCTTCTGTCCGCCCTTGTGACCTTTTTCAATACAGAAGGTAAAAAACTTACCAATGTATTTTTTATCCTTGCCCCACTCAAGCACCCGTCTTGCAAAAAGGTAAATAATCGGAACCGGAAGCATGTTGCCGATAACACAGATGATGTAGGACTGTAATAACGGCAGCTGAAAGCCCTGCGAAATCGGAATCGCACCTCGCAATTCTACGATTGGCACCATGGATACCAGAAAAATCATAAGATATTTTTTTAACATAAATTTAGTTTTCTCCATTCTCTCCGCATACACGGTTTATTTTATGCGCTGTGCGCACAATCTATGTTACAAAAGTATACTGATAAAAGCAAGTGTTTTTTTATTCGTGCATATGACGGAGGCTGTCTAAGAACAGCGGCTTGTTGGCGAAGCGGAACAGTTCCCTTGCGTATGGATAGTTGATGATTTTCATGGCATCGTCTTCCGTCGCAAAGACGTTCATGGCACTGTCAACGTATATATTTTGCAGGCTCATGTCGCTGACTGCAAAAACGGAATCGCACAATACCAGCTTACAGTCGTATGTATCGTCTGGATTGACTGTGATTTGTGCCTGCGGACTGATTTTTAAAATCCGCTCCGCAAGATCGTAGGAAAAATCTTCTCCCTGACCGCGTTCTAAATAAATACACTGCTTTCCCGCCAGCACTTCACGCAGTGCCGTATCTTTGCAGTCCACTTCAAATATCCGTCCGTCTGCCGCTTTTCCGCGGACACCGTGAATCGCATCATCATAGGCAAACATGACTGTTTTTGCCTTATTATACTCACCGCGGTACATGCCTTCATACTGCACTTCAAATACGGAATTTAAAAAGGTATCACACATTTTTCCCCACTCATCCTGCGGGGTATATTTCATAAAGAAGTATATCCAGTTGCGCCACGCATAATATGTTGGAAATGTATTAACAACTTCTTTTTTTGCGCCCATGCGGTGAAGCACTACGGAACTGCCGACTGATGCCACTTTGTAACCTGCAAGGTTACAGCAGTATCCCCACTCGGTATCGTCCCAGTAGAGAAAATTATCTTCCGGCATCAGTCCGATTTCATCTATCAGACTTTTCCGCACCATAAGAGAGCAGGCGGCAACCGCATCGGAATATTCGACATCGGGAATTCCGTCTGCATCGGTTTTTCCAAGGAATTTGGCTTCGGTACAGTAGTCTTTAAAATCCACAATCTGACCAAACTGTTGGATAACACCCGGATTTTCCATGTGATACACGCGCGAACCTGCCATGCCGCTGTCCGGGTGTGTGTCCAGAAACTCCACCAGCTCACCCATTGCATTTTCATCAACCAGCACATCATTGTCCAGACAATACAGATATTCGTATCCTTTTTCCAAAGCTTTCCGCAGTCCGGTATTAAATCCACCCGAACCACCGAGATTCTCTGCGTTGACAAGCACCGTTACCTGACTGCCGTACTTTTCACGGATTGCTTCTGCCGAACCGTCTGACGAAGCATTATCTACAACGTATAAATCATAGTCTGTGTATTTCGATTCCAGCACTGACTGGATACAGTTCAGTACATCTTCTTTTTTATTAAAATTACAAATTACCGCTCCTACACGTTTCATATGTACCTCTTTTCCGCAGGCATTTTAATGCCAGAGGAACCGCGGACTGAATTTATTCAGTCCTGCGATAAAAGATATTTGTGCTGCCTGCGGCACAAATATCTGTATGAAGAATCTTAGATTTAAGGATTCTTCATACTTGCCTTTTCCTATAAATCAAACAGCGACAGCTGGTTGCTGTCTGCCATTCCCTGTAACAGCCCCAGATCGCTTAATTTTTCAATAACCGTCTGTCCGACCTTTGCACGCTGGCGCAGGTCATCTTTGGATAAGAACTCGCCGCCCCTTGCCGCAATCTCTATGGATTCTCCGGCAACTTCACCAACCTTGTCGATGACTTTAAAAGACGGCATAATTTTTCCGTCAATAATCTGGAATGACCGTGCCTTTGCCTGATACAGATTAATCGGTGTAAAATCAAATCCACGTGCATACATTTCCTGCACGATACGCATATCCTTTAACTCGTCTTCTTCGGCATTGGTCAGCTGGTTTTCGGCTTTTCTCGCCTTGTAATCCGCAAGGAAATATTCCAGCTTATCCCTGCCCATTGCCATTTTTTCGTAGTCAAACGCATTGGCACGGATACTAAAGTACGCGCAGTAATACGCAAGCGGATAAAAGACCTTGCAGTAAGCCACGCGCCATGCCATCATAACGTAAGCCGCCGCATGGGCTTTCGGGAACATGTACTTAATCTTTTTACACGACCAGATATACCAGTCCGGTACATCATGCGCACGCATGACTTCTTCCTGTTCCGGTGTCAGGCCTTTACCCTTACGCACCTTTTCCATGATTGTGAACGCCTGTTCACTCTCCAGTCCCTTCTGAATCAGATAGACCATGATATCATCACGTGTGCAAATCGCCGTGGAAATGGTTGCCTTTCCCTCTTTGATAAGAGTCTGTGCATTGCCAAGCCATACATCAGTACCATGGGCCAGACCGGCAATACGGACCAGATCCGAAAAATACTGTGGTTTGGTGTCAATTAACATCTGCATGGCAAAATCCGTACCGAATTCCGGGATACCGAGCGCCCCCAGCTTACAGCCGCCAATGTCTTGTGGTGTAATTCCAAGTGCCGATGTATTCTGAAACAGCGACATGACTTCTTTGGAATCCAGCGGAATTTCAAGTGGGTCAAGCCCCGTTAAATCCTGTAACATACGAATCATCGTCGGGTCTAAATGTCCTAAAATATCAAGTTTTAACAGGTTGTGATCAATGCTGTGGTAATCGAAATGGGTCGTTGTAATCGACGTTTTCATATCGTTGGCAGGATGCTGTACCGGTGTAAAGGAATGAATTTCCTCACCGATTGGCAGTACAACGATACCGCCCGGATGCTGTCCGGTGGTTCTTCGGATATCCGTACAGCCCTCTGAAATACGCTCAATTTCACACCGGCGCTTTACAATCGGATGGCCTGTTTTTTCGGATTTATCCGCAAAATATTTCATTACAAAGCCATATGCCGTCTTTTCGGCAACCGTACCGATTGTTCCCGCTTTAAATGTCTGTCCTTTTCCAAAGATAACCTCGGTAAATGCGTGTGCCTTACTCTGATATTCATTGGAAAAGTTTAAGTCGATATCCGGCTCTTTATTTCCCTTAAATCCAAGGAATGTTTCAAACGGAATGTCAAATCCGAGTTTATTAAGCTTATGTCCGCAGTTTGGACAGATTTTATCGGGCATGTCACACCCCGCACCGCCCGCAAATTTCTTAACGTCTTCCGAATAAAATTCATTGTAAAAACATTTCGGACACAGATAATGCGGACTTAAGGGGTTTACCTCCGTAATACCCGCCATGGTTGCCGCAAAGGACGAACCGACCGACCCCCGCGAACCTACCAGATAACCGTCATCATTAGACTTCCACACCAGCTTCTGCGCAATGATGTACATTACGGAATAGCCGTTTGAAATAATGGAATTTAATTCCCTGTCCAGACGCTCCGTTACAATCTGCGGAAGCTCTGGACCGTAAATTTCATGCGCTCTGTCATGACAGATTTTACGCAGCATTTCATCGGAATTTTCAATGACCGGCGGACACTTATCCGGGCGTACCGGAGAAATTTCCTCGCACAGGTTCATGATTTTATTCGTATTTTCCACGACAATCTCATAGGCTTTTTCACTGCCTAAGTAGTCAAACTCGTGCAGCATTTCTTCCGTGGTATGCAGATACAGCGGTGCCTGATTGTCCGCATCGTCAAAGCCCTTTCCCGCCATAATGATACGGCGGTAGATTTCATCTTCGGGATTTAAAAAATGCACGTCACACGTTGCCACAACCGGCTTGTGAAATTTCGAGCCGAGTGCCACGACCCTGCGGTTTAAATCACGCAGGTCTTCTTCATTCTGCACATAGCAGTCTTCTTTTTCTATCATAAAGTGGTTGTTGCCAATCGGCTGAACCTCCAGATAGTCATAGAAGTTTACGATTCTTGCAATTTCCGCATCGGAACGGCCGCTTAACATCGCACGGAATAATTCTCCGGCTTCACACGCACTTCCGACAATCAGCCCGTCACGGTATTGGTTGACAAGACTTTTCGGAATTTTCGGAAAACGGCTGAAATAGGTCAGGTGGGACGCTGAAATCAAACGGTACAGATTGATTCTGCCCGTTTCATTTGCCGCCAAAATAATACAGTGGTACTGATGCAGCTTACGGATGGAATCCACATCGAGCTTACCCTTTTCATTGAGCATTTCCAAATCGAAAATGTCCCGCTCCTTTAACATTTCAATCAGTTTGATAAAGGCATCTGCCGTTGCGCCCGCATCATCGACCGCCCTGTGATGGTTTTCCAGGGATACACCCAGATGCTTGCAGAGCGTATCCAGCTTATAATTGTGCAGGTTCGGTATGACAAACTGTGCCAGAAGTACCGTATCCAGAATTGTATTGTTTACGGTAATCCCCTGTTTCTGCGCCTTGTTGGCAATAAAGCTGGTATCAAATTCCGCGTTGTGCGCTACCAGTACGGCATCGCCGCAGAAGTCCAGAAACTCTTTTAAAACCGTTTCTATGGTTGGCGCTGAAAGCACCATGGCATCAGTGATACCGGTCAGTTTCTCAATTCTGAATGAAATCGGTATCTGCGGATTGACAAAAGTGCTGAACTTGTCCACGATTTTTCCGTCCGTGATTTTTACCGCACCGATTTCAATAATGCGGTCGGCTTCCGCCGAAAATCCGGTGGTTTCCAGGTCAAATACGACATATGTATCCGTAAACTGCTGTCCCTTTGGATTTGTAACAATCTGCTTGGTATCGTCTACAAGATAGGCTTCCACACCGTAAATCAATTTAAAATCCAGCTTCTCGCCTTTTTTCTTATAATCGCCCTGAATATCTTTTAATGTATGATAGGCTTCTGTAAATGCCTGTACAACGCCGTGGTCTGTAATCGCAAGGGCTTTGTGTCCCCAGCGGATTGCCTGCCGCATGATGTCACTGACACTTGATACCCCATCCATATCACTCATCTTGGTATGGCAATGCAGCTCTACTCTTTTGTTGAGGGCAAGGTCGTTGCGCACTTCACGGTTGTCGTAGGACTTGCGGATACCGGACACGTTTGCAATGGAAATTTCCTGGTCGTAGCGGTCAAGCGCCGCAATGCCTTTGACTTTGATAAAATTTTTCTTTTTGATAAATTCCCGCATTTCCGGAAGCTGTTCGTTGCGGACAAAGATTTTTACCGTAATGGTATCCGTAAAATCCGTGATGTCAAACATCATAATTGTCCGCTCATTGCGGATTTCCCGCTCCTCGACCTTCCGGATCATGCCGGAAATAACGACTTCTCCAAGCGCCGTATCAATCTGTTCTATCGGCATCGCTTCTTCATCAAAATCCCTGCCGTATAAAACGTCATCGTTGGACGGTTTTTTATAAAATTTATCATTTCTTGAAAAGCTTCTGTTTTCCTGTCCGCCAAAGCTTTTGCCCTGTATAGGGCCTGCCGCCTTTGCAGCTGTCTGTGTGGCCGCTTCTTTGCCTGCGGCTTTTTTCTTATTTTCCGCACCGGACTTTTTTTCCAGAACCGCAGCTGCCGCCGCGGCAGGACTGCCCGTTGCCGCTTCCATTTTCTGCTGAATCTGCTTTACACGCAGGTTTAACTTATGCTCGTTTTCTTTTTGGTAATGGCTGCCGTTTTTCGTCTTATAGCGGTATACCACATCAATCTCAAAACCGAAGCGGTTTAAGAAAACCTTATGAAAATAATCTGCCAAAGAATCCGCATAGGTTCTTGCAAGGAAGCCATCCTCAGTTCTAAAACCAGACGGTCTTCTTCCTCAAATTCCCAGGACGAGTTTTTCAGCAGATTATATTCCAGTGTCCAGTATTTTTCAAGTTCAAACAAAATACTGTCATAGTATACTTCCATAATCGTTACCGGTGTGTACTGCTTGGACAGATGATACCGGTCGATAATCCGCACGTCCATATTTTTCATGCGGAATACCTGCTTTTTTAGGGCATCCTCTGTTTTATAAATGACAGGCTTTCCTATCAGCCTGTCACTTTTTAAATATACACGCGCAAGCGTATTGGTCGATGTTTTGGATACTCTTGTCACTTCCGTATCTGCCAGATAACTGCCCAGTTCCTCCGGCAGTCGGAGTGTTTTAAATACTTCAAAAAATTTATACACCTGTACCACCCCAATGGTCTAATTCGTACTTTAAGGTTGAAAGCAGTTCGTCTTCCGGTACTTTGCGCACCACTTCGCCGTGTTTGATTAACACACCACAGCCGTCACCGCCTGCAATGCCCAGATCCGCTTCCTTTGCTTCACCCGGTCCGTTGACGACACAGCCCATGACTGCCAGTTTTAAATCGTAATCATACGAAGACACCATTTCTTCTACCTGCTTTGCCAGTCCGATTAAGTCAATGCGCGTTCTGCCACAGGTCGGACAGGAAACGACTTCAATACCGCCTTTGCGAAGCCCCAGTGTCTTTAAAATAATCTTTGCCGCTTCCACTTCTTTGACCGGATTATCCGTCAGTGAAACACGGATGGTATCGCCGATTCCCTGATTCAAAATCAGTCCCAGTCCGAGTGCAGATTTAATGCTTCCTGAAAATGCCGTACCGGATTCTGTAATGCCGACATGCAATGGATATGCTATTTTTTGTGCAATCAGCTCATGGGCTTTGACACACATCATGACGTCGGAAGATTTGATACTGACAACCAGATTGTCATATCCCTGCTCCTCAATCATATGTACCTTGTCAATCGCACTCTCCACAATACCTTCCGCTGTTACACCGTGATATTTTTCTACCAGTTCTTTTTCCAATGAACCGCTGTTGACACCGACACGGATTGGAATATTGCGCTCTTTCGCCACGTCCACTACGGCTTTAATCTTATCTGCACCGCCGATATTGCCCGGATTAATGCGGATTTTATCTGCACCGTTTTCCATTGCCGCAATCGCCATGCGGTAATCAAAATGAATATCCGCAACCAGTGGAATGTGAATATATTTTTTGATTTCCGAAACTGCCTTTGCCGCTTCAATGGTCGGCACGGTACAGCGGATAATTTCACAGCCCGCCGCCTCCAGTTCCAGTATCTGTCTGACCGTTGCTTCTACATCTTCCGTATGGGTATTGGTCATAGACTGAATCAGCACCGGATTTCCGCCGCCGATTTTTTTATTGCCGATTGTTACTGTTTTCGTATGTTCTCTAAACATCTTACTCTCCTATTTTGCAGACATTTTACTGCCGAATCTAAAACAACCCTCTGATATCTTTAAACATGACATAGACCATTAACAGCATTAAAAGTATCATGCCCACAAAATGCACCATGCCTTCATGCTCTTTTTTAACCGGTTTGCCGCGCAGCACCTCTAAAATGAAAAATACCAGCCGTCCGCCGTCCAAAGCCGGGAGCGGCAGAAGGTTCATGACACCTAAGTTGGCGCTAATCATAATGGCAAGACTGAATAATGTCATTAAAACTGCTACCGTGCCTGCCGGTTTACTGCTTTCCACAACAGAGCTCATAACACTGACCGTTCCTACCGGTCCTGTCAAATCGTTAATGCCAACCTGACCTGTAAACATCATGCCAAGACTTTCAATAACAATTTCAATCCAGTAGCCGACTTCCTTAAATGCGCAGACAATCGTCTGTGCCGGAGATAATTTGACATACTCTCCGTATGATGCCAGTCCTGTATAATAGCTTTCCTGTTCGACAAGCTGTGGTGTAACCGCAAGTGTCACCTGATTCCCGTTACGGCTTACCACAACCGATAACGTTTCCCCTGTAGACCGGTTTAAATATTCGGTAAACTGTGTACTGTTTTCCATGGCAATGCCGTCTACAGAAAGAATAATATCCTTTGCCTGCATACCGCCCGCTTCTGCCGGGGAATCCTTTGTCACGCTCTGAATTGTACAGTCCGGTTCGATGACAACACCCATTTTATAAGAGCTGAGTTTCGTATACTGCGGTGTCAGCTGCGTTGTATACTTCTGCCCGTCTCGCTCATACGTAATATTCATAGTCTTTGCCGCATTATAATAACGGTAAAACGAATATTCTCTCGAACAGCTCATCTTATCGCCGTTAATTTTTAAAATGGTATCGCCCTCTGTAAGTCCCGCTTCCTGCGCCGGTGAATTGTCATAAACTTTATCAACGGTACACAAATCATAGCCATCCACACCGATCATAATAATAGATAAAATCAGTGCCAGCAGGAAATTAAACAGCGGACCTGCCGCGATAATGGCAATTCTCGACCACACGGATTTATTGGAAAATGCACGGTCCGCATCGTATTCTTCTTCAAGTGTCTTTGCCTTGCCGTCCTTTTCGTCTGCCTGTTCGTCCTCATCTTCATCGGTCTGGGCTTCCATAAACTCATCGCCCAGCATCATGCACGAACCGCCAAACGGAAGCAGTTTGATACTGTATACGGTTTCTCCCTTTTTAAAATGAATCAGCTTCGGACCAAATCCCAGTGCAAATTCCAAAACTGTTACGCCATTTGCTTTTGCCACAATAAAATGTCCGAACTCATGTACGATAATAATGACACTTAAAACGAGTATGGCAAGTATTACATTTACTATCAACCTCTGCCTCCTTTATTTACCAACGGCTCTCAAGCAGTTCCGTCACGGCACGTTCCGTTTCCAGAATCTGTGCTACGTCCGGATTTTCTTTAAACGCGGTCTGCTCCATTGCATATGCAATCATTTCCGGTATATCCAGATATGCAATTTCACGGTTTAAAAACTTGCGGACTGCCACTTCATTTGCCGCATTGAACGCCGTCGGAATGTTGCCTCCCTGTGATGCCGCTTCGTAAGCAAGCTTTAAGCCCCTGAAATTTTCAAAATCCGGTTTTTCAAATGTTATTTTACCCAGTTCAAAGAAATCTACGCGCCCGGTATTGAGCGGTCTTCTCTCCGGATAATACAGCGCATACTGAATCGGCAGACGCATATCAGGACTGCCAAGCTGTGCCATAATGCCGCCATCCACAAACTGCACCATGGAATGAATAATACTCTGCGGCTGGATAACAACCTGCACCTTTTCTGCTGGTACGTCAAACAGCCACTGTGCTTCCATAACTTCCAATCCTTTATTTACCATAGTGGAAGAATCTATCGTGATTTTTTTACCCATAGACCAGTTCGGGTGATTCAGTGCATCTTCCACCGTTACATTTTTTAAATCCGCAATTGTCTTTCCGCGGAACGGTCCGCCGGAAGCCGTCAGCAGAATCTTTTCTGCCTGCTTTTTATTTTCACCGTTTAATGACTGGAATATTGCGGAATGTTCGCTGTCTACCGGATAGATATGTACGTTTTTTTCTTTGGCAAGCGGCATAATGATGTGTCCCGCCGTTACCAGTGTTTCCTTGTTTGCCAGTGCAATGTCTTTTCCCGCTTCAATTGCACGGATAGTCGGTACAATGCCCATCATGCCGACAACTGCCGTCAGCACAATATCTGCTGAAGCGATTGTCGCCGCTTCGATTAATCCTTCACTGCCGGAAACAATACGTACGTCCATATCCGCCAGCTCTGTCTTTAAATCGCCTGCCAGTTTTTCACTGCCGATGCAGACCAGTTCCGGCTTAAATTCACGTGCCTGTGCTGCCAGTTCTTTGACCCTTGTTCCTGCTGCCAGCGCCGCAACTTTAATATCTTTATTTCTTCTGATTACATCCAGTGTCTGTGTCCCGATAGAACCTGTAGAACCCAGTAACGAGATTGTCTTCATTTTTTCCTCTTTTCTGCGCCCAAAACAGCGCTTCTGTCTTATCTGTCCGATAAAATCTTCTGACATTTAAAATCTATAAAAACTGATTGATTAAATACACTGCCCAGTAAACTGCCGGTGCCGTAAAAATAACACTGTCAAAGCGGTCTAAAATGCCGCCGTGTCCCGGAATCAGTGTTCCGTAATCCTTGACATCGTGGTTTCTTTTAATCGCCGATGCCGCCAAATCGCCTACAATCGCAAAAAATGCGCCGATAAAACTTGCCGCCGCAAATGTCACAACCGGGTAAGCAATTACGCCGGACATATGCGGACTTACAAGAAATCCGTAAATACCGCCAATCACCGCCGATGCCACAACACCGCCGATACCACCTTCAACCGATTTTTTGGGTGAAAGCTTCGGCGCCATTTTATGTCTGCCGAAAAATACCCCTGTAAAATATGCAAAGGTGTCATTTACCCATGAAGCCGCAAATATCAGCCATACGGTGTAAATGCCGTCATGATAGGTACGCACCTTATAAATGTAAGAAAGCAGCATTGCCACATAGACAAGTCCTAAAAGGGTAATGCACACATTTTCCGTGCGGTACTTCGGAAAGGCAAAGACATAGACTGCCATAACCGCCATAACGGCTGCTGCCAGTACCAGTAAAAGATACTCATCCCGTCCTGCCCCGATACAGATATAATACAGTATACACGCTATGTATCCTGCATATGCCATGACTGTCTTTTCCATATGAATGACACGGTACAGTTCAAACATTCCAATCAGTGCAATCATTAGATTTAATCCGAATAAATACCAGCTTCCGCATACCAATGCCGAAGCCATAATAATTACCAGAACAATTCCGCTTAAAATTCTTGTTTTCATTGTCCTATTCCTCCGTTACACCGCCAAATCTGCGTTCTCTTTTATTATATTTCTCAAACGCACGAATCAATTCCTCTTTATTAAAATCCGGCCAGTGTACATCTGTAAAGTAAAATTCCGTATAGGCAAGCTGCCACGGCAGATAATTGGAGAGACGCTGTTCACCGCTGGTGCGGATAAGTAAATCCGGATCCGGAAGTTCCCATGTATCCAGATTCTTAGAAATCATTTCTTCTGTAATATCCTCCGGGGCAAGTTCGTGGTTTGAAACCTTTAAGGCAAGCTTTCTCACCGCTCTTGTAATCTCATCCCTGCCGCCGTAATTAATCGCAATCGTAAACTGCAAGCCGGTGTTGTTCTTCGTCTTTTGTTCCAGATTTTCAATGCTTTCGATAATATCTGCACTTAATTCCTCGCGTCTGCCAATCACACGGCACCGTACATTATTTTTCATGGATTTTTTGACACAGTCCTTTAAATATGTACGCAGAATGGTCATCAGTGTTGAAACCTCCTCCGTAGAACGCTTCCAGTTTTCTGTTGAAAATGCATACACTGTAAAATATTTTACGCCTAAATCGTCTACAACCGTCAGCATATCTTCAACAACCTTACTGCCAACCTTATGTCCGTATGTGCGGGGCATGTGTCTTTGCTTTGCCCACCTGCCGTTTCCGTCCAAAATAACGGCAACGTGCTGCGGAATTTTTAATCCCAATGCTTCATTTAATGTATCCATATCTGCCTCATTCCTGCATTTTCCTGCTGCAATATTCATATCTGCCGATAACAAAAGTCTGAAACTGCATTCCACAGATTCTTTTTTTACTCCGTCATCTTCAATAAAAATGGAAATTGCCGCACTAAGGAATCCGATACATTCTTCTATGACCGGAACAATTCATGTATTTACCTTAGTGCGACAGCTTTCCCTGTATTATACTGTAAGAATTTCTTTTGTCTTTTCGTCGATTGCTTTGTCAATCATATCTACATATTTATCTGTCAGCTTCTGAACTTCATCTTCCTTGCCTTTGAGTTCATCATCTGATAATTCTCCACCCTTGTTCATCTTCTTAAATGCATCATTGGCATCACGTCTGATGTTACGGATTGCAACCTTGGCATTATCACCCTTTTTCTTGATATCCTTTGCCAGTTCCTTACGTCTGTCTTCCGTCAGTTCCGGGAAAACCAGGCGAATAACCTTACCGTCGTTATTCGGTGTAATACCTAATTCAGATACTAAAATTGCCTTTTCAATGTCCTTAATCAGGCTGGCTTCCCAAGGCTGGATCTGAATCATTCTGGCTTCCGGTACGGAAATGTTGGCAACCTGCTGTAAGGATGTCGGTGTTCCGTAATAATCCACCTTAATCTTATCTAAAATATGCGGATTGGCTCTTCCTGCACGGATCGTTGCGTAATCTTCCTGTAACGCATCTACGGATTTGCCCATTTTTTCTTCGAATTCTTTCATTTCGCTCATAATTACCTCACTGTGTTTTGTATTTTTCTTTCTACTATCTGTTTATCATATCTTTGACAATTAGTCAACTGTTACAACTGTTCCGTTGAATTTTCCTGTCATGGCATTTAAAATGCTGTTGTCCTCATTTAAGCCAAATACCATTAACGGCATCTTATTTTCCATGCACATAACGGATGCGGTCATATCAATAACACCAAGCTGCTTGTCAACAACTTCCTGAATGGAAATCTTGTCATACTTCTTTGCCTGTGGATTAATCTTCGGGTCACTATCGTAAATGCCGTCAATCGCCTTTGCCAGTAAAATCGCATCCGCATCCAGCTCAATCGCACGAAGCACAATTCCTGTATCTGTAGAGAAGTACGGATGGCCTGTACCGCCTGCAAAGAAAACGACCATGCCTTTTTCAAAATACTTGTTGGCTCTGTCCTTTGAGAACAGCTTTGTCATACTGCCACATTCAAACGGAGTTAAGATATTGGTCTTTAATCCTTCTGAACGGAAAATTTCTGACACGTAAATGCAGTTCATAATGCTGTCTCTTATACACATCTCCGAGCCCACGAGA
>OJPO01000440.1_pt1 | contig 24342 bp, 15 predicted proteins | sample 1598541 | NCBI WGS metagenome assembly OJPO01 (sample SAMN03922453, study PRJEB24848) | human gut metagenome | isolation source: stool sample | host: Homo sapiens | place: Germany | collected 2009-11
ATGGGATAAAGTGAAAGAACCAAACCGGAATTTATTGCCGGATGGATATAGTTCTTTAAGAAATTCCTTTTATCTTTCATTCCCGTTTTCTCCATGATTTCTTTAGCAGAGAGAGTGTTGTTCCCAATAGCAGACAACAGTTTTCCTAACTGTGGGGTTACTGTGGGGTTACTATAGGGGTGCTGTGGGGGTGCTGTGGGGTCTTGTCCTACTGTAGTTCTTGTATAATGAAACACAATCCATACAGCATTGCCGTCGGTATGAAACTCCGGATCCGGAATACCGACACGGCGACATTCGTTTACCATAAGGGCTATGCCACGTCCCCAACTCTCCAATACTGCACTTTTGTACAGCACATTGGCTACTATCAGATTTTGTGGTTCGGAATTGTGGCCACCCAACAGTTTCTCAATGGTAATATCAGGCGGAAATGTTCCGCTGTTTTCAATCTCCACGCGGTCATCATAGATAGCAATCCCGACTGAACTGCCGGGGCGATGGTAAACACGATGTGCAAAAGCATTTATGCAACATTCTCTCAATGCCTTATATGGCACATTCAGTTCCTCTTCTCTGTACAAACCTTCAATTTTACCGGAAAGGGACAAATGCTTGAAGAAAAATGCCATTGCAGCATCCAGCAAGTTGAATATATTGCCTGTCACACGCTGATTATCTAAAAATTCATCTTTTGTCGTTCCTTTGAACCGGGCTAAACGGAGCAGACATTGGGGATAATGGTAGAAGTTCCGTCCGAATAGGACAACGGAAGCATTGTTCAGCTTTCCATCATTCAACAAGTCAAATTTTTCAAGGATGGTTCGGACATCCTCCTGCATAGAACCTTCCGGCAAACGTCCGCCTCTGATTCCTCCACGTACTGCGCCCAAGATTGCCGTTTCGTCAAGGTCGGATATTTTCAAGCCGGGATTTTGCATGGAATCCCAAGCATAGGTTCCGCCTCGCTGCATAACCAACAGGTTGTATATACCCTGCGGCATGGCAGATGTAACGCTCTCTATCCGTTGATAAGCCCTCCCCTTATAGGTGAACGGGCGCATATATCGTTGTTCTTCCGCTGATAAAGCTATAACACTTTTGTTCGTTCCCGGAATGTCTGTATAGGATATATCAATGGTCGCAAACGGCTCGATTCGTCTGATGGTTTCCGCAATATCGCGCTTCGTCTTGTCGCTCACTTCCTGACCGATAATCTTTCCCTTGTCGGTTACACCGAACAGCACCGTGCCGCCCGTACCGTTCAAGAAGGCACAAAGAGTTTCCATTCCACGCTCCAACTGCCCGGTAGTTTCTTTGAACTCAACTGTCCCGCCTTCGGCTCCGGCAATCAGTCCATTCAATATTTCGAGGTTATCTATTTTCATCCGTCATTGATTAATACTTGCAAAGTTAATGATTTTAATCGGCTTTCCGGCAGATAATAGAGTGATTGTAAATGAAGAAGGATAAGAAACCGTATAATCCGGCCGCTTATCCTTTGTTTGGCATTCGTTTATCTCCTCATCCGCTCCAATTCATCGTCATGTCGCATCTTCGCGTTCAGTTTGTCCTGCATCTTTTCAAGGAAGTAGGTGCGACTGTCGCTTTTCCTGCGTTTGATGTCCGTATAGAAGCGGTAGCAGTCTTTGGACTCCACACCGAAAAAGGAATAGAGGACAGGAGCAAGCTCTTTCAGCGAAGCCTTGCCGCCATTGATGCAGCCGGTGGCGTAGAGGGCATAGATTAGTTCTACCAACTCGACGGCATTACCGGTCCATTGCAAGGCTGGGACTGTGGCTTTGGTTTCGGATGTGGATGTTAGTGGTGGCACGGAGGTAATTGCAGAAGCGGATACTATCTTCTGCATCTTTCGGATGAAGGATAACGCCTTGCGGATATACACAGTGACGACATTCTCCTCCGATACCGACAAGTTCTGTGGATGGTGCTGTAATTCGATTTCGGCAAAAGCCAACGCCACAATAATATGCTTGGCATCATTGCCGCCGTAGCACAGGTTTATTACTTCCTGCACGAATCCGCCGTATGCCGTTTCCGTGCTACCGTTGTCTTTTCCGTTTATCATGGCGAAAAACTGTGTTTCCGCCAGTATGAGATGGTTCATTATCTTTTCTGTTTTGAGGGTTTACACTTGTTTATCAGTGTGCGCACACTGATATATGGTGCAAATCATAGCCCTAAACACGAGAAAAGATTGTGAGAAAATTGTACTACATTGTTTTTCAGAAAGATAAAATTCAAAAATAATTTTATCCTTGATTGCATCCCTTGTGAAATGTGTTCAGATTCTGAACATGTGTTCACTTTCTGAACACGGAAATTCCGCCAAGATGTTCATAATCTGAACATTTTATGCCCGTGGCTCTTTATGATAGGTAAGCCGGATTACTCCGTCCCTATAAGTTTTGTTCTCCATAAGCCGCCAGTCATTCATAGGTAGTGCTGACTTGAAAAAATGCGCTCCGTTTCCGTCGATGGTTGGAACAACGTATAGTATGATTTCATCTATCACGTTCATCCGTAACAGTCCGTTGGCATATTCGGTATTCCCGGCAGTTACTTCCAACAAATGGCAAATGCTTCCACCTTCCTCCCTCCATTCTTGAAGTACGGATACCGAATAGTCGGATGTCAGCTTATACAGGGCATTGGCACGTATTTCATCCATACCGTAATCTTCGGTTTGAAGCAACCGCTTCCGGGGATGCAGTTTCATCGGACAGCCATCTATTGAGATAACGGCAAGTAATTGTATTTTCGCCATAACGTATTTTCTTTCCTTTTTGGCGAGGCAAAAAAGTAGCGTGCAATTCACACTACTTTCAAGCGATGGCTCTGGTAAAGCCTTTACGGAGAGTACGTGAATGCACGCTATGCGTAAGCATAGCATAAGCATCACGCAATCGTCTCCGTAGTTTCAATTTACCAGATTTTCGCTCGAAACGCCTTGCGGTCTTATGTCTATATCATCGGCGAAAAGTTACCCGATCGCCTGCTATTTTCTGAAATACAATTGCAAAGTTAATCAATTATTGCCATTTACAGCCATACTCCGGTCAGTTTTCTTCATTCAATCCATACTCTACCAATTTATTATACAGCGTTGTCCTGCCGATACCCAGTATCTTTGCAGCCATTTTCTTGTTACCGGCTGCTTGTTTCAAAGCACGCAGGATACGTCCTCTTTCTTCATCCCCGCTCTTCAATGTAAAACAAGCGGAAGTAGCGGACGGTTCATTGTCAAGTTCCAAATCGGCTTCGGTTATCATATCGCCTTCTGATTGCAGGACTGCCGTCTGTATCTTCTGTTTCAACTCGCGCACGTTGCCCGGCCACGCATGGGCGAGCAGGGCATTACGGGCAGATGCGGCAAACCCTTTTACTTCACGTTCCAACTCACGGTTTGCCATTTCACGGAAGAACTCGGCCAATGGCATGATGTCTTCCGGGCAGTCGCGCAAGGGCGGCATGGTTATCACATACTCCTGCAAGCGATAGAGCAAATCCTGCCGGAACCGCTTTTCCGTTACGGCTTTCTGCAAATCCTCGTTGGTTGCAGCCACTATCCTCACGTTGGCTGTTTTGTCCTCCTTTGCTCCGACGGGACGGTAACGGCGTTCCTGTATGGCGCGGAGCAGCATCTGTTGCATCTCCATTGTTAGGTTGCCCACTTCGTCAAGGAACAGCGTGCCGCCATCCGCTTCCAGAAAATACCCCGTCTTGTTTGCTTCGGCACCCGTAAACGCGCCCTTGACGTGTCCGAAGAAGGCGGATTGTATCAATGACGGGGACAAGGCTCCGCAGTCTACTGCCACAAAAGGTTTATCGGCAAGTTTGCTTTGTTGGTGTATATGTTGTGCGATATGTTCCTTGCCCGTACCGTTCTCGCCCAGTATCAGCACGCTCATCCGGGTGGTGGCTACAAGGCGCACACGTTTCTTGATTTTCTGATAGGCTTCGCCCTGCCGGACGAATATCGGAATGTTCCATTGTAGTCGCTTTTCATGTTCTTTTTGCAGGGTGCGGATAAGCGGTATCAGTTTATCCTCCAACAACTGTTTCTGTATGTAATCCTTTGAGCCGAGCTTCATACTTTCCACTGCCGTATGCACCTCCCCGTAATTGGTCATAACGATAAACACCTGTTGTTTGTCGTTGGCACGCATCCACCGTAACAACTCTATGCTTTCACCGTCGGGGAGGCGTAGGTCGGCAACGACAATATCATCCACCTCTGACTTTGCCAATAGTTTCTTGGCAGTGGCAAGATTATATGCAGACATAGTATCGAAGCTGTCTTTCTTCAGCAGGTTGCAGACATAATCGTTATAGACGGGGTTGTCCTCAATCACAAATACTTTCATCCGACGACCTCCTTTCCTTTTGCGCAAGTTCTATGATAACTGTTCCCATACGAAGCATGGCATCCACGCATTTCCGCAATTCCATTTCGGAACATTCAGATTCTTGATGCAGCAGTTCATACTGGTTCCACAAGGGTTTGTCAGCACGGATAACAGCCCATGAACTTCGCTGACGGTGTATCCATTCGTCCAACGCCTTGCGGTCATTCCTCTCCATGATTTCCCGGACAGCCTGCATATCCTTTTCTGTTTCGGTTATCAGACGGTCGAGCATCGCCCGTTTGTCACCATAGGCAAGCAGAGAGGACAAGTCGGGAAGTTCATCCTTGTCCGTACTTGTCAAAAGGCATTTGTCTGATACAGCAACCAGTTCGGAAATGGAAAATGGCTTGAACAGGCAGGCGGTAAATCCATTTTCCAACAGCTCCTCTTCGCTGCAACTGCCGGAGGCGGTCGCCACGACAATGGGAATCTCTTTCGAGTTGCTGACACTTGACGAGCGTAACAACTCCAACACCTCATAGCCGTTAATCTCCGGCATCTTCATATCGGTTATCATGAGGTCGTATGTGTGCTGCCGCATGGCTTCCATTGCATCGCCAATAGTGGTGAACGTGTCGCAATGCACACCTATACCAGCATACATTTCCTTTGTCATGGATAATACCATCGGATTGTCGTCCAATACGATGACAGAATAAGGTCTTTCTATATGAGCCAGACTTTCTGCGGCTGTCTGTTCTTCAATACCAATATCGGCAGTGTTCATTGGCAACTCCACAGTAAAACGACTGCCTTCTCCTTTTTCGCTTTCCAAGCGTATAGTGCCGCCAAGCATCCCGACTATCTGTTTCACAATGCTTAACCCCAATCCGAAACCGTCTTGCGTGGCGGCGTTGGAAAGCCGCTCGAACGCTCCGAACACTCGCTGTTGTTCTTCCGCACTCATGCCGGTTCCGGTGTCCTCTACTACAAGGGTCAGCCTATTGCCGTCATAGCTTATGACAAGTGAAACGCTTCCGGCATTCGTGAACTTGACGGCATTGCCCAGCAGGTTGTCGCATATCTGTATGATGCGCTCCTTGTCGCCATTCAGGATAATACTCTCCGGGCACTCGATGGTAAGTTTAAGATCTTTTGCTTCTGCTTGTTGCGTAAACTCCGTTTGCAACAGCTCCGCGATGTTTTCCAAACGAAACGGACGGACATTCGCCTGTTCCTTGCCGCTGTCCAAGCGGAAGAAGTCAAGCAGGGAGTTGAGCATGTCGGTCATTCTCTTGGAGGCTTGCAGGATATTGTCCGCATAACCGCTTATCTTTTCTTCTTCGTTGTCCTGCATCAGTTCCGCATATCCATGTATGGCAGTCAGTGGTGTGCGTAGCTCGTGGGTGATGGTGTGCATCGCTTTCTTGCGTGAGGCTATCAACGATTCGTTTTGTTTTACTGACTTTTGCAGTTGCCCGATTAAATCTGTTGTCTTACGTTTGTACTGCTTGATGCGGGTGGCATAGCGGTGAATGATGATGTATGAAATAATGAGCAACAGCAGCATGACACCCGTTATGATACCTACCTGCAAGAACGACTTTTCACGCATAGCGGATATTTCCGCCTCACGTTCCTGCAAGTCAGCCTGCACCTTGTGGTCCATCTGCTGGATAAGGGTTTGCAGTTGGCGGTTCAGTTCCGCATTGCGGCTGGCAAGGCTGTCGGCATACTCCGACAGACGATGGCTTTGGGCACGTTGTTGCGCTATCATATCACGGTTCAGTGTGTAGAGCATCGTGGTGGTCGTCGTCGGAGGTGCTTCCTGTTTCTTGCCGAACAACCCGAGAAAACCTTTCCTCCTCTGTTTCTTCGGCTCTTCCTGCCTGCTCGTTTGCACTATCACCGGCACCTGCTTGGCTATCCGGCGGTTGATGTCCGCCTGTTGTTCCAGAGCCTCCATGATGGCGCACAGCCGCTTTTCCTTGTCCTCCAGCAAGTGGCGCACGCTGTCTATGCGCACCGATTCGTAATGGCTCTTGAAGCGGCAAAGCATACTATCCACCGTCATCCGTTGCCGCCGGTATGCCGCCACATCCTTATCGTCCCATTCCAGCACCGACTCGCCCAAAAGAGACAACTCCACCACACCCACATACGCATCGTGTGTTTCCTTGCGGAAGCGGTTGATTTCACGGTTCTCCCGTTCCAGCAACTCCAAGTCGCGCCATTCGCCGAGCCACGTGCAGATGATGCCGCCCACCAGCAGGACTATCAACAGATAGCCTGCGGCAAGCAGCTTGCGGAAATGCTTGGTAGTGGTAACGAATTGTTCGCTCATTTGCTGTTTGTGTAAATACCGTTATTCAACATACGCATATAGGTCGTGGAACTTCGCAGGTTCATGGATGAGAATGGCGGCCATGCTGCCTATGACCGCCACCAGAATTATATATCCGAATAGAATTCTACTCCTCAATGAAACAACCATTCTTCCCTTATTTACAATTGTTATAATTATTAAGGCATCTGACCACCGGCGATAGGTGGAATTTCTGTTAGTATGGGATTTCTCGGGATTGAGTTAAAAATTCTTTGGCCACGTATGGCTTGACTTGGAGGAGCGTTTTCATTTACATCAAGCCGATAACATCTATCGTTAAATGTTATAATTCCCCAAATACCAATGGTTCCTGGGATTCTCGCCAATCCTTCAGTAGGTTTAAAAAGAACAACATTATCTATTATTCGATTTTTAACCGCCCGATTCCATGATGTTTTAATACTATTGTTAGGCGTTGGAATATGAGCAACATACCTAATGCCATTGTGCCTAAAACTGGCCATATAACACCCCGAAAAACCTGAACTTAAAGTATCTATGCCATTTGAAGCAACGACTGCTATTCTATCCGCAATATATATGACACAGGCATAGTCTAATCTAAGAAAACGATAGTTACGGGTATATCCTTTTATTTGAAATGTCAACTTACTTTGCGTGACAATCGGAGGGGTCAAACCTACATTATAAATATTTTGATAATGAAACCGTGCAATATTTGTCATTACTGCTTGACTGTTTGGCAATCTTAATGCTTGAATCAAATTCATATATTTACTTACTGTTACTTTCGTTTGTTATAGGCTCGATACATGATGCCATTATATCCATCAGTTTAGACAGACCTTCGGTCTGCGGCTGCTGACTGGCTGTCACATGTATCTGGTATTTTGCCGTTTGGTTGGTCATGCGGGTGTTCTCGCGGGCGGTCGTGACTTTGCCGCTGATTTCCGCATTTATAAACCAATGTTTTGCAGAAGCTTTTGCCTCTACTTCTGCGTTGGTAGTGCTTTTTACGTTTGATGTATCGGTAACCTCCATCTGGAAATCGACATCCACGCGATCTATGAGCAGGGAAGGAATAGGCACCAATCCTATAAACGGAGCCTTGACACTTTGTGACATTGTTGTCATTTTTCCATCCTGCTGTATCGGTCTTTCGACATCGAATTCCAATATACGCGCTTTATTGCCGCTTTTACCATCAAATGCAATTTGCTGGTAGAAATTCCATGCTGTCGCTGCCAATTCCTGTTGTGCTTCGGCTGCTGCAATAAGTGGAGCTGCAATAAGTTCCCGCATGGGAAGCCCCTTGAATTTGTCAGTCACGTTTGAATCTGCTTTAAGAACTGGAGAAGTTTCTCTGTTTTGAGTCTCTTCCAATGCAGCGGAGATAATTTCTTTCGCCTGTCCGCTTACATTTTCATTCAAGTTTTCCGCATTTTCTTGTTGCCCTTGGTTCTTTATTTCTTCTGCCATAACATTTGAATTTTAAAATTGTTAGATATTTTTTACAAAATCGTCAATAATTCGGGAAATGCTCTCTGGAGTCTCCTGAACCTTAAAATTGACGCAAACCTCCATGACATCATCCGCATCCGGTTTTATGTTGCTCATCTGCATCTGGAGATTGGCTCTTTGTGGGCTGGATAACAATAAGTTGTTTTCTGGAATCTGTGATTCCACGCTTCCGACCTTCGCCTTGAACTTTATCTGCACATTATCCATCGCAAGATAATGATGGGATATCAAAGCTATAAGTGGAATATCAATAGTCTTGTCTCCAACCATGATTTTTTTCGATTGGAACGTATTTGCGTTATTTGCATTTGTTCCTTCAAAAAGTCTGGTCAGATTTTGTATCTGATGATTCTGTAATGTATCTTGTGCACAGTTTACGGCGTACTGCAAACCATTCATAATATCAGAGAATGAATTGGTTTGAACACTGTCCGGCTCATCGTCATTATTTTTCTTGCCTCTGTGAAAAAGTCCCATGTTTTTTATTTAATTACTTGATTTGTTGTCTTTAATGAGCACCAATCTTGGCAATGTCCGGCTTACAGCTTCCATATTTACACTGGAGTCTATATTATTATTGACAATGCCTTGATGCCAAAACCAATATGGTGGATTCTCCGTGTGTTCCATCACGTCCTCCTTTTTTTATTGGGGTTATACTTCGGTTAATGTTTGTTGCGGGCGGAACTTTTCCGCCCGCAACGGTTTACAACTTCCTCAAGGTAGGCAATGCTCCGTTAAGTTCGTAACGCCACCCTGAGCCTGCGTTCTGCAAGGCGGTGTTCATGGCATCAACGGCTTTCTGCCAGGTAACGTCAGTACCGTCCACCTTCGTAGCTTCGGGGGCGGTGTTATGCTGATTGCGGCCGATACCTTGTTCCTGATTGTTCTTCCAGTAGCAGGCGGTCACGACGGTGTAGTTATCTCCAAACAAGCCGCCGATATGCACATTGCCGGTGCTGCTACCCTTACTATTTACGTTGCCAATGGCATAGCAGGCAAGGACGCGGCTTCCTCCGTTTAATCCCACTACACCGCCGCCAGAGAGATTCTTTGGGGAGCCTATTTCTAAGGTCACGTTGCCTGTGGCATAGCAAGCGATCATGGTGCCCCATTTTTCTCCTGCCACACCGCCGACATAGTGCGTTCCCTTCACTGTGGCAGAGGAGCTGCATCCGATGATGGAACCGGCCTTTTGTGAACCCACCACACCGCCGACACAATCCGTGCCGCTGACGCTGCCCGACACCGAGCAGTTTTCAATTGTGCCCCAGCTATATCCTACCACGCCGCCAGTACAGCCAAACATGTGATTGCTTGTTATCTGTATGCCCTCCATCACCACGTTCTTCACCGTACCAGCTCTATTGAGCCAGCCGAACAGACCCGCAAATTCGTCATTTGTCGTAAAGGTCAGCCCCGTAATGGTATGGCCGCCACCGTCGAAGGTGCCTTTGTATGAGTTGTCGTAGTCTGTGCCTATCGGCGTCCAGGCTTTGCCGGTGAGGTCAATGTTTTTGTCGAGGGTAATGTTTATGTCGGTCTTACCTCCGTTCACTAATTCGGCTATATTCATCAGACCGTCGGCGTTATAGACCGTGTAGCTGCCGTCGTCCTCTATGATATAGCCTCTTGCCGTAGCGAGGGAGACGGTGTAGGTATATTCACCGCCCGCCTGCCAGTCGGTAGCATTCTTCATCTTATAAACTAAGGTCTTGCCGTTAGTGAAGGTGCAGGTAATGAAGGCCGTGCCAGCTGCCACACTTTGCGGGGCTACGATGGCGGTGTAGGTGTTGCTGCCCTTGTCATACGGGACGATTATATCCGGGTTGCCGCCTTCGGTGGAGAGACCCGTCAGCTGCACGGATGCCAGCCCCTCGGTGTTGTCCGTCAGAACGATGGTCACCCGCGCCGTGCGGTGGGTGAAGCGGAGCGTGGGGCTGCCGTAGGTCACCGTCTGCCCGTCGGCTACGATGAGGTCGCTGCCCTCAAAGTCTTTCTGGGCACTTTGGTTGGCTTTTACCTTTACCGCAGGTGGGGTTGTCTCGCCAGCGGTGTAGGGCCACCACGCCGTGACGGTGATGTCGTTGTGGTTGGTCCAGTAGTACGGGTCGGTGGAGGTCAGCGTGGCGCTGGTGGGCGTCACGTCGTATGCCTTCACCGTGCCGTCCATCAGGACTGCCACGCTCTGCACACCCTCCCAATTGCCGTCCACCGGGGCACGGGTGCCGGCGGTGGCTGTCGCGGCGGGGTTCAGCCCCGTGGCGGTGAAGACGATGGGTGTGCCTTCCGCCCCTTCTGGTAGGAAGCCCGCTTCGTCCTGTGTGCAGGCGGCAAGGCCGAGCAGCAGGGCGATGGCTGCGGATATATGGATGTTTGTTCGTTTCATGATGCGTGTTGTTTAGGGGTTTTTATTGTTTCTTTTCAGTACGGGCAGACCGCCGGTGCCGAGTGTCCACTGGTAGTCGTTGCCGGTGAGGGCGGTGTTCATGCCGTCGACGGCTGTCTGCCATTTCACGGTCGCGCCGTCTACCTTCGTGGCAACTACCGTTCCTCCTTCATTACGGAGTACTCCTTGCTCGGCATTGCCTCCCCAATAACAGGAAGTTATATTCTTGTAGTTGAAACGCACTATAGTTCCACAGCCAGCCTCATCTTTCAATGTGCCGTTGAACCAGCAAGCGATGATATCGCCATAATTTGCATTGGCTATACCACCACTATGTACAGTAAGTTTTCCCGTCACAGAGCAGGCAATGATTTGGCCATGATTTCGGTCCACCATTCCAGCAGCTCCTCCACTACTGCCATCCAGATTCACATCTATGAGTTGTAGGTTCTTTATCACTCCACTTTGATTTAAAAAAAGAAAAAGTCCAAACCTCGCTGCTGAAAAGTTTAATCCCGTAATGCTGTGTCCCTGCCCATTAAAGACGCCGGAGTAGCCTGGCCATGTGTCTAAACGTGTCCATTCCCTACCCGTCAGGTCGATGTCGGCGGTGAGGGTGCAATTTATCGATTCATCTTTTTGTATGGCTTTGTTCCATGCCAGTAGGCCGTTGGCGTTATAGACCGTGTAGGTCTTGGTGTTGCTGTCGTAGATGTAGCCCAAATCCTCAGCCTCGCCGCTCTCGCCGCCGCCGTCAACCCAGCTGCCGATGGTGCAACCCTCTAACGTCAAGCCGGTGGCGTTCACCTTAACGGTATATTTATAGCGGCTGCCCGCTTCTAATACGACGTTGTTCTGCGGACGGAAGTAGAAGGTGCCGTCGCCGAGTTCCACCTTGACGAACGGTTTGCCTGCCGCAACGGTCTGCGGGGCGGTCAGTGCCTCGTAGGTGTTGCCGCTTGCGTTGTAGGTCTTGATGGCGGTCGGGTTGCCGTTATCGGCGGACAGGCTCATGAGGCTCACCGTGGCACCAGCGACGCTCGTGAATCCCGTGCCGGGCTTCAGTTCGATTGTCACGCGTGCCGTGCGGTGGGTAAATTCGAGTGTCGGGTTGTTAAATTCCACCTTCCGGTTCTCAGCAGAGATGAAGTCGCTGTTCTGGAAGTCAGCCAATTTGCTTTGGTCTTCGGCCACCTTCACGGCAGGCATCTGTGTGATGTCGGCATTGTCGAAGGGCCACCATGCCGATACGGTAATCGGGTCGCGGCTGGTCCAGTAGTACGGGGCGTTCTCGCGTGAAAGCGTGGCACTCTTGAAATCGGTAGAAGCCGTAACGGTGTATTCCTTTACCGCATCGCCCATCTTGAGTGCCACGGAAGTGACGCCCTGCCAGTCGCCGTCCACAGCGGCACGGGTGGAATGGGCTGCCAGCGGCGTTGCTTCTACGGACAGTCCGGTGGCACGGATGACGACGGGGTATTCACCTTCGGGCAGACGGTTATCGCCAGCAAGTTCGTCCTGCGTGCAGGCGGCGAGGGCGAACAGCAGTGCGGTGGCTGCGGGGATAAATAATCTATGTCTCATAATTCTTTATTCTAATCGATTAATTATTAAAATCCTACAGGTCAGCACCCACATCTCCACCGTCTATATCGTTCCACTTTGCAATGGTGGCTTCGCTGACTTCAAGGACTTTGTTGCGTACCTTGACGGTATAGGTATAGTTGTTGCCCGCCAGCAGTGCGCCTTCGGGCATGGTGAGTGTGGCATGATATTCCTGACCTTTGTAATTCACAACCAACGGCAGGGATGCAACTGTCTGCGGGAAGAGGATGATCGATGACGTGAGATTGCCGTCTGCCAGATTCATGGCCAGTTCTCCGGTCTGTACTCCGTTGTCTGCGGTGGCAATACCGTCGGCCGTGTTGAACGTACCGGTGAGTAACAATCCGTCCAGCGTGTAACGTCCAGGCTTGACCACGCTGAAATTCACGCCGTCGCCCGCCTCGAAGGTAAGGGTTATCTGGCTCATGCGGTGGTGGAAGGAGTTGTCTTCACCGCCTTTGGCGGTTTTGTCGGTGAAGCTTACTACCGGGTTGTTTTTGTCTCCCGTGGCTCCTGAAGCAAAGAGGAAGTCGATGGCAGGCTGGTTTTGCTGCGCCGTGGCATCGGTCGTGGCTGTGAGGATGCCTCCCGCCGCGTTGTACGGATAGTAGGCGCGGAAAGTATGGGTCTTTGCATCTTCGATATAGATAACCTTTCCTTCTGCCTCAAATTTCCCGTTTTTCAAGATGAAAGGCACGTTGCCGTACTGGGAATCGTAGCCGATGTCGGTGATGCCGATACGGTCGCCGGCAGTCCAGGTGGTTCCGCTGGCGCGGGTGGCGGGGGCGATGTCGGCGGTAAACTGGGCGGCCACGGGGGCACCGTTCAGGTTCTCGTTGTCGTTGTTGCAGGCTACCAGTGCGAGGGCGAGCGCTGCAAGTGTAAAAAATCTTGTCTTCATTATATCTGTCATTTTATTATTTACAAATCGGCATTTACATCATCACCTTTCACTTCTTCCCAGCCGTTGATTTCGGCTCCGTCCACTTCCATGCCTTCGGGAGTCTCAACCAGCGTTCCGCCGAGGGTCAGCGATTCGCCCTTTCCGGTGTTGAAATCCTTGAGGGCTTCCGTGAGGTCGCTTTTCAGCGTGGTGGGGCTCGGGTTGCCGTCCGCATAGCGGATTTCACCCGTCAGCAGTTGTTCCGTGCCGGTCACACCCAGCAGCCGCACCGTGGCTTTCCACTTGCCGGCATCGTCACCTTCGGTAATCTTGGTGAAGGGCAGCACGACGTTTGAAGCGGCTCCGTAGGTATCGGTAGCGAAATCGAGTGTTCCGGCTGCACCCGTCAGATGGGCAACAATCTCCGTGATGCGTCCGGCGGCATCACCCGTCGGTTTGACGACAAGCGTCAGTTCGCGTACCTGCTGCTTCATTGCGGCGGTCAGCGGATAGTCCTTGTCTTTCTCGATGCTCACCTGTTTCGTATAGGTGAAGAACCATCCCGGGGCATTGTTCACAAAGGCATCCGTTCCTGCCCGGTTTCCCGTGGCTGCGGCAATGGTGGCGGTGGTACCATTTACCATGATTCCTTCAGCAGGGTTCCACACCGCAAGGGTGTAGCTGCCCGGAGCAAACAGATGGTTGGGGGCATGGGTGGCGGAAGTCTCCGTACCCGTATAGTCACCCATGGTGACCGTCCACGTGGCAGGTATGTCGATACCCTCACCGCGGGCCGACCAGTCGGCTGTCACCGCAATCTTCCCGCTGTCGGGGTGTGGCGTGTCATAGAGCGTGTCCTTCACGCAGGAAGAGAGCAGCACGGCGGCTGCCATTCCCATCATATTTATATATTGTCTTGCTTTCATATTCTATTCCTCCGTGTTAGAATAACTTCCATACCAATGTCACACCGGCATTGATGGGGCCCCACCAGTCCTTTGTTTCGTTGCCGCGGCGTACACGCACGCCGTCGATGACTTCATATTTTTCGAAATCGGCATTCAGGTAGCCCAGACCGAGGTTGAAATCAAGAGCCAGTGCCTTGTTCAGCCGCAGCTGATAGCCGGCGGTGATGCCGCCACCCATCAGGTCGCCCTGCTTGCCTGCTTCGGAGAACTTGTAGTTGAACTGTCCGGCCTTGAACATCGCGCCCAGATACCAGGCTTTCTTCTCACCCATATAGTAACGCACTTCCGGAGCCACTTCCCAGAGTGCATAGCGGCGGTCCTTGTCGCTCCACGTCCATGAAGTCCACGAGCCGTTTACGGCAATGCCCCACGATGGGCAGATGCGCCATTCCACGCCAAGATCTGGTGTCAGGGTAGCCCAGCGCAGCAGGTTGGCACGCAGGGAGAGATGATAATCAGTTGTGATTTTGGTTTCCGACGGCGTGTCGGCAAGTGTATTTTGTTGAGCGGCTTTCTCGGCTTCTGCCTTTTCAGCGGCAAGTCGGGCTTCTTCCGCCTTGCGCTGCTCTTCGGCAAGCCGTTCCTGCTCGGCACGCTTCTCGGTTTCTAAGCGTTCGGCTTCCGCCTTGCGTCGTGCTTCTGCTTCCGCATCCGTCACGGCTGTTTCCTTTACCGGTACCGTCAGGCGCACGGTGACAAAATCACCCTCTGTCACATGATTGCGGGTAATGAAGTTTTCTTCCTTGATTTTCGCTCGTGTAATCAGTTCTGATTTCACACGGTTGGCACGGATCTTCGCCGTTGCAAGGTTCTCAGCTTCACCGCCCAGCGAATTGCAGTAGCCGTCAACCAGTAGCGGCAACTTGCCGTCAAAAATTGTTGCTTTGTTGTTTTCGATACATTCCAACAGGCGGGCAAGTTCCGTGTCATTGCCATTCCAAGGCACGTAGAACATGTCCTTCTGCGTAACGAACCGGAAGGTGTAGGTCGTGTCTGCTTTCTGCTGCGCAATGACAGGAAAAGTTAGCGTCATCAGCCACAGAAACAGGGTAAGAAAAGTGATTTTTCTGCTCATATAAACTTGAATTCATTATCTTTGTCATCTCCAAAGGTAATAAATGCCATTCAGCGCCCAAAATATTACAAAAACTTTTTCTGTTGAAATACAGCGTTTTATAAAAAAATTGTCGTTTGAGCACTTTTCAAATTGTCGTTAGAGCACCTTTTTGTCGAATTAGCACTTTTTTTGTCGTTTGAGCACTTTTTGAAAATGGGTTTCTGGACCTTTTTCATCGGCTTTTTACCACACAAATTATTCCAGATTTGCTTTTTTCCACTTGCCAGGCGTACATCCTTCCTTCTCTGTAAATGATTTGATAAAGTTACTGCGGGAAAGAAAGCCGGAAGACTCAGCCAGCTTCTGTATATTGATTTCCGGATGCTCCTTCAGTATGTTTTTCGCATACTCCAACCGGAGACCGGTTATCCATTCGCGGAATGTCATTTTATACGTAGTCTTGATATAAGCGGAAAGATAGGTACGGTTCGTATGAAGTATTTCGGACAGTTCTTTTATGGTAAGTCCCTGCTGGACATAGCCGTCTGTCTTTATCCAGTTGGCCACTTTCTCTATAATTTCTGTATAGGACACTGGAACTTCTTTCTCAGAAACTATTTCAGGTTCTGTTTCTGTATCTGTCAGAAGTTCTTCTTCAGACTGTATATCTTGCTCAAAAGCATTTTCCACCTGTTCATAGAACAGCAGGTAGTTCTGATAGCTGTAGAAAAGATAGCTGTAGAACGGTATTGACGACAAAATCCAGATAAAAACATATTTGTCTGGCAGAAATGTCAGCAATCCGCATCCGACACCGAAGATAACAGCCCAATAAGTGAATATGGAAAGCCATTCGATATATGTACCTATATCATCCGCCTGAGTTTCATTGAAAATCCGAATGGCTCTACGGTATGCAATTATGACTCTGCGAGCTAAAACGACTCCAAAAACGACTAACCATACAGCTAAAGCAAATAAAGAGAATTTTTGCATGATTCCGCTTGGCAACAGGAACAACACAACTCCGGAAAGAATTGAAAATATAATCCATAAAATGATATGTGTCCACACACGCCGTTTGGTAATGTAAAAACGATCAAGCAACATTATCAATGCCGAACTGAACAGAGAATAGCACAGGAAGTATGTGGACATGTTCATCAATATGGCAGAATCCGCATTTTTGAATCGGATACCAAAGAAGAAATGTACCGAATAATTTGCCGAAAGCAGCAGCATAGCTATACCCATAATCTGTCGGGAGCGGAGATAATTCTTGAAAATTTTCTTTTCAGGAGTCTTTGCAAACAAAAAATAAAAGCCGAAGAATAACATCAACGGCAGTGCGGTATAAAGTGAAAAACTGTATATAGATATAGATGGCTCCATTGTTATGCTTATTTGATTTTGATACAAAGTTACGTCTTTTTCTTCACAAATAGACACATAATCTATGATTTAACGTTATAGATTCGGTCATATTAGATTGAAAAATTATTAGAATTAAAGCCAGTGGTGAAAAATTCAACCACTGGCTTTTTCTGTCAAGACTTCGATATTAAAGTTTTACACCTTTGGATTCCGATAAACCGAGTCTCCCTATAATTAAATGACTGCGTACAAAGTCCACGTGCGGGCTTTCCGGCTGTTGTTCCGTCTGTTTTTTCTCGTTGCCTTGCCGGTTCTCTTCTGTGTTTTCCTGAGCCGGAGCCAGCTCAAGCTGTATCTTGCGGTCCAGTGCGGCGAGTTCGGACTTCAGCTGTTTCAGCTCGTCCTCCTTCTTCCACACCTTGCCCGCTATCTCCTGCAACTGCGGAATCTCCTTTTCCAGCACTTCGTTCTTAGACTTGTACTGGTCGATGATGGTCGGAATCCTCTTCAATGCGTTCAGAAAGTTTCGTGCGGCAGCAATCGGGTCTGCCATCGCCAGATGCCCGTTGTTGTAGGTGTACTTGTAGTTGCCCTCCACCACGAAGCGGTTGTCGGTGAACTCCAGACCTTCTTTGAGTGTCCTCTCGCTGACCACCTTTATCGGAAAGCCGTAAAGTTCCCCGACAGCCTTGTACAGTCCACCAGTCGTGGCGTTCTTGGCGATTTCCTGCAAACGCTTACCGATGACCTTCTCATCCGTTGAATCCGCGCCGTCCACCTTGACAAGATTAAGGCGGCTGCCTTCCTTATCAGTCTGCACAACGGAAAGAAAACGGTTCCAGTCTTCCGTCATGGCTTCGATGAAAGCCGTGTTGTTGCGCAGTTCTCCCGTCTTGGATTCCAGCTTGAACTCCGAATCGCGCTTGCCCTTGCCCCACGACTTGCGTTCCCCTTCGAGCGAGGCGATACGCTTCTCTAATTTCGCCTTATCCAAAAGGTCGGTATTGCCGGAGAGCAACGCCATATACTCCGAGAAGTTCATACCCGATTTTTCGTCCATTGCTCCCTCGTCGATGGTACGTGCGCCCATCGCTCCGCTTTTGAGCTGCGATATGAACGTCTGCTTACAGTGCAGCAGATTGAACTTGTAGCTGTCCAGCGACTTTTCCACCGCGTAGATGATGATATCCACGTTGTTCTCGGCAAAATGCTTGGCAATCTCGTTCCCGGCTCTAACACCCCGTCCGTCACGCTGTTGCAGGTCGGACGGTCGCCACGGTGTATCAAGGTGATGGATGGCGACGCATCTTTTCTGCGCATTCACGCCCGTTCCGAGCATACTTGTGGAGCCGAACAGCACGCGCACCGTCCCGGCGTTCATGGCATCTATCACCGCCTTACGAGCCTTATCCGTCTTACACTCCTGAATGAAGCGCACCTCACTTGCCGGTATGCCGTAATCCTCCACCAACTTGTGTTTTATCTCGCTGTACACGTTCCATCCTTCCCCCGGCTGGTATGTCCCCAAGTCGGAGAACACGAACTGCGTACCCTTGTGCGCCTCGTACTTGTGGTAATACTCTGCAATCATCTTGGCACAATGGCTTGCCTTGTTGTCGGGATGGTCCTCGTAGTTCGGGTCTATCATGCGCATATCAAGAGCCATCTTTCTCGCGTAGTCGGTAGCGATGAGCATCTTAGCCTTCTCTTCCGTTTCAGACAGCGGCAACCTGCCCAACAACGTCGCGTCACCTGTCTTGGCAAATTCCATCAGTTGTTTGATGAAATACTCTTGGTCGGGTGTAGGCGGTATGTGGTGCAGTATCTCGTTCTTGTGCGGACGATCCACACCCACGTCCTCCGCCGTGCGGTAGTCGGTGATTTCGTTGTAAAAGGCGGCAAGCTCCGGCACTTTGATGAAGTAGCGGAAACGCTCCTTCTGCACCACGTTGTTTGTCACGTTGAACTCGAAGTCGGTCGTCTTCTTGGCGAAGATAGCCGCCCATGCGTCGAAACAGCGGATGTCCTGCCGTTCCAGTTCCTTCGGGCGCAGGTACTTAAAGAGCAGGTACAATTCCGTCAGACTGTTGGAAATAGTCGTGCCGGACAGGAACGTAGCCCCTAAGTCTTTGCCCGTACGCTCCTGTATAGTTCGTATGGCAAAAAGCATATTCAGGGCTTTCTGGCTCCCCTCCGAGTTTCCCAACCCCGCCACACGGTCATGCCGGGTGTTGAAAGTCAAGTTCTTGAATTGGTGGCTCTCGTCTATGAAAATGTGGTCGATGCCCATCTGTTTGAAGTCCACCACGTCATCTGTGCGCGACTTGATGGCGTGTTCCACTTTCTCTAACTTCGCCACAAGGTTGTGCTTGCGCTTCTCCAATCCTTTCAGCATCGCCCGCGACACGTTCTTGCCTTGCTGCCGTAAGACTTCGAGGTTTTCCTCCACCGTGTCAAGCTCCGCTTGCAGGATGCGTTGCTGCAACTCCGGTGACTGCGGTATCTTGCCGAACTGGTCGTGCGACATGATGACGCAATCATAGTCATTGTTTTTGATGTTGTTGAAGAAACGCACACGGTTGGCGGTCGAGAAATCCTTTTCCGAAGCGTAGAGGATGCGGGCATTCGGATAGGCAGCTTGATAAGTGGCGGCAATCTCCGCGACATTGGCTTTCAGACCAATAATCATCGGCTTGTGCGCCAAGTTCAGACGCTTCATTTCATGCGCTGCAATACACATTATCAGTGTTTTACCTGTTCCGACTTCATGGTCGCATATTCCGCCGCCATTCTGTTTTATCATCCAGACGCAATCCTTCTGCGACGGATAAACGCTTTGAATACCCCGGCTTGCCAATCCTTTCAGATTGAGGTCGGGAAACGTCTGGTGCGAACCGTCATACTTCGGGCGCACGAAACAGTTGAACTTGCGGTTATACATTGTCACGAGCCGTTCCTTGAACTGCGGCGACTGCTCTTCCAACCATTCCGAGAACCCGTTGCGGATTTCGTCAATCTTGGCGTTGGCGAGCTGTATGCCCTCGCTGTCACGCACCTTGATGTCGTTGCCGTTCTCATCTTTGCCAATACTTTTCATCATGTCGGGACAGGTGTTGTGCAAAGCGTGTTTCAACAGGTGCATACCGTCATAGTTCCGGTAATAGCCCTTTACCAGAAACTCGTCCGTGATCTTCATGGTGCGGTAGCCGCACGCCACGGAAAACTCGTCCATGCTGGCGGAATAGGCGATTTTCACGTCCGTGTCGAAAAGATGGCTCATGTAGGCGGCATACACGCCCGTAGGAATCCAGCGTTCACCGAAGTTGAAGTCGAGGTCTTCAAAGGCGATACGCTGCGGCTCGGCTTCCTTCAAAGCCTCCAAAGCCTGTTTCACTTCCGGCAATCTTTCGCTTTCCAGATTATTTTCCATCCATGCCTCTATACGCTCCGCCTTCTCTATCACGTTTCCCGCGATGAAGCGGTCTTTAATCTCGTAACCGGTTACGAGCGGATTGTAGAAGATACGCCCTTTGAGGGCATTGAGAAGCTCCTCTTCCGTACTGTCTGTTATCCCCCGCATATAGTTGAGATTGACCGTACCATACTTGTTGAGCGATGCAGACAAGGCTTCTTCCGGAGAACCGACGTTGGCATGGTTCTCCACCGAGAAGGAAACGGGACGGTCGAAGATGTCCGCTTTGACGAACTTGCCGTCCTCCGCACGTTCCAGCGAAAGGATGTCGCGCCCTCCGGCGTCCATCATCACCAGTTTCACGTTCTGTTTGGCGTTGAGGTTGCCATAACGCATGACAAACTCGTCGTAACAGGTGTTCAGGTGTTCACGCCAAGGTACATTTTCCTCACGTCTGTTCGATTCATAGCGGTACAACCGCTCGTATGCGTCACGGAGCGATACATACAGCAACGCTTTCTCTTTCTGATAACCGGTTAGTCCAAGCGGCTGGAAGGTTGCACCGTAGGGAGTAATGTCCTTCAGATAACCGATGTCGCGTGCCCTGTTTGCCACCAGCGACCCTTCACGCAGGTGCATTTCCGGCGTGCGGTGATAGGGACGCGGCGTAAGGTCGAGGGCTTCTTTTTTCGGCTTTTCCGTTTCAAATTCCGGGAACAGGGAAGTGGCAACCGTTTCGGAAGTAGGCACAACTTCTGCCGGTGTTTCAGGTTGCTTTATTTCTTCCGTTTGTTCCGGCTTTTTATCCATATTGTCCGAAGAAGGCGCAAAAGCAGGGTTCAACGTGTCTTTGATACCCATCTTTTTCAGTTGTTCCTGCCTGTGCCGTTCTGCCTCAAGCCGTAGGGCCTTGCGCCGTTCCGCTGTCAGACTCATCATTGTCTCATAGAAGCCGTTGATGGGAGGATTGGTTTCCCAATCCAGAGTGGCGTAAATGTCGTCCGGGTCGTTTGGCTTTTCGGCATTTTCCGGCTTTTCTTCCTTATTACCGTTTACCGGCTTGGCGGCTTCAACGGGTGGAGTAACTTTGACCTGCGGTTTAGGCGTGGACGGCATAGGCTTCGGCTTGCTTTCCTTTTTCGCTGCCTTTTTCTTTTTTGCCGGTTCCTCTATGGGCATACCCCAAAGGTCGAGCAGGGTAAGCTGCACGGCTGACGAATGGTTGGGTTGGCGCGGCTCAATCTCCGGCTTTTCCTCTATGGGCTGTGCCTGCGGCTTCTCCACTCCCTTGACAGGCTCAATTACAGAAACGGGGGCTATTACAGAAGGTGATACCTTTTCTGTTTTCGGAGCAGGTTGCACTTCCGCAGCCGTGCTTTCCTCCTTTGTCGGATGCAGGCTGTGTTTCTCATACAGTTTCCTGTCAAGTTGTTGCAGTTCTATTTTCAGATGCTCCCGCAAGTCTTCCGCCAGTTGTGCGATGTCCCCACGGTGCAGGAGTTTATAGGCTGGTTTCCCGTACGGGTCGGTACTTCTGATCAAATCCGTGTGTGAAAGCGAGCCGATGCTCCATACATACCCATTTACGGAAGTGCCGATAGGGGTCTGTTCGGTCTGCACGAAGAGTTTTTCGTTGTAATACAGTTCACCATTCTTTCCGCTGTTCTTTTGCAGGATAATCAGGTCGCTGCCCACCTCCGTTCCCGCGTTATCCGTAAAGAGGTTGTTCGGCAGGCGGGCTACGCCCACCAGATTGGCATGGTTCATCATATACTCGCGTATGGGCGCGTTGGTCGGGGCATCCAGTACCCCCTGCGAGGTGATGAACGCCACGATTCCGCCTTCACGCACCGCGTCAAGGCTTTTCAGGAAAAAGTAATTGTGTATCGTCCGTGCCGCCGAGTGCCTTGCAGGATCCTTGCTGCCCGAAAATTCCGGGTCGAACACCGCCACATCGCCAAACGGTATATTGGAGACAGCCAAATCAAAATGGTTCATGAACGGCTTTTCTATCTTCTCGAAGCCCTGTACCCTTACTTTCTGTCCGGGATGCAGGTGCTTCAGTATCTTGCCCGTCATCAGGTCTTTCTCAAAAGCCATGATGTCCGCGTCCGGTCTGTTCTCCAGCACGGCGTCCACGAATGCACCGACACCTGCCGACGGCTCCAGCACCCGGTCGGGACGGATGCCGTGTTCATGCAGCACGTCCGCGATGGTCCCGGTTATCTCCGGCGGGGTATAGAAGGCGGTCAGCACGGACTGCTTCATGGCATCCATATACCGTTTGTACTCCGTCTCGTCTTTTGTGTTCTCCCGCAGCAACCTGTGCAGTTCCACGGTAGGGGCAAACAGTTCGAGGTCGGACTTCGCCCAGTGGACGGCATCCGTCAGTTCCCTTGCAGGGTTGAGTATGCTCTTCAGTCCCCCGAAACCGCAATAACGCTCTAACAAGAGCCGTTCGCGTGCGGTGGGTGTGCGCTGTTCCCTGTCAAGGAGGAATGCCGTCCGTATCGCCTCGATGTTGTCCCGCAGCCTCTGTTTGCGGTTAAACGCCATACTCTTCGATATAGAGGATGACGGCTCCCGTCAGCTCCGTGTAGAGCAGGTCATATTCGGGCGACAGGGCGAAATTGTCGTCCGAGAGGTCATAGATGGAGAATACGTTTCCGACAAGCGGCAGCAGCTTCTGGGTAAAGGCTTCACATTTTTCTCCCGGTACTTCACCCGCAAATTCGTTCTCCACGACTTCGCGCAGGATGGCGTGCCTGGAGTAGCGAAGGCCCTCCGTCAGCACCTTCATCGCCAGTTCCTGCGCCCCGTCGGCAGGATAGCCTTCGAGCCTTGCCCGTTCATACGCTTCGGCGGCACGGTCGGTTCTTTCTCGGATGAAGGCTTCATCGGCTGCCTGTTCGAACTTGTTCGTGGTGAGGTAGTCCAGCAGGTACAGACCGTAATAGGAAAAGTCGGTCCGACCCTCGTTTTTCTTCTTGTTGTTCATTTCTTTGGAATTTAGTGGATTGATAATGATGATAGGGATAATCGTTGGAAAACGAGAAGAAAAAGGCACCCGGTATCCCTCCGAGTGCCACCACTAAATCCAAAGTATGAGTGTAATCCGGTATCGAAGAACAATTCATTACTCTGAACCAGTGGCAAAGTTAAACATTTATTTTCTTCTTTTCGCAGAGGTCGCTTTACTTTTTCTTTCTGGGAACACGAAAACCGTGTTATAGTCCCCGTCAAAGGCGACTACGGCATCAAAACTCTTGCCCTGCTTGCTCTTGAATCCTTTGAGCAGTTTCGTGTGTCCGTCGGTGAGCAGGTTTTTGATTTCATCATCAGAGAGGGTGCGGTTTGCTTTCAGGCGGAACACGGGCAGACCGCACTCCGCGTTGTCGCAGCGGACGACCTTGCCGTAAAACTGCATCGTCCCCGCTCCGCACTTGGGACACTTGCAGCCGGAATCCCTGCGGGCGAACAGCTTGTCGCACGACAGCAGTTCGGAGGTAATTTCCCGTGTATATGCCTCAATCTTCCTGCGGAAGTCATCGGCGGGCAGTTCCCCACGCTCGATGCGTGCCAATTCCTTTTCCCATTCGCCCGTCATGGCGACATCGGCAATACGCATCGCCTTCACGACCGAGTAGAGGGCAAGCCCTTTTTCGGTGGGGACAAGCGACTTCTTGCAGCGTTCCATATAGCCGCGCTTGAAAAGCGTTTCGATGATGGACGCACGGGTGGCGGGCGTGCCGATGCCGCAATCCTTCATAGCCTGCCGCAATGCGTCGTCCTCTATCTCCTTGCCAGCCGTTTCCATCGCGGACAGCAGGGTGGCTTCGGTATGCAGCGGCTTGGGTTTGGTCTTTCCCTCCGTGATGGAGGCGGCTTTCAGTGCCAGCGTGTCGCCTTCCTGCCAACAGGGAATGGCGGCGGTTTCCTCTTGGCTGTTGTTCTCTTCTCCATTCTCCTTGCCATAGACGGCACGCCATCCGGCTTGCCTGATGATGCTGCCTTTTGCCACGAACTCCACTCCGGCACACTCTGCCGTGACGGTGGCAGTGTCCTTGACGCATTTTTCGGAGAAAGCCTCAAGCATGCGCCCGGCTATCATGTGATAGACGGTGCTGTCCTCTTTGGAGAGGAACAGCGGCTTCTCGCCCGTGACGAGCAGGGCATGGTGGTCTGTCACCTTGCCGCCGTCCAGGCTGCGGCGTGTCGGCACGGCTTTCGGCTGCAACTTGCCCTTCCATTCGGGCAGGCTGCCGATGAAGGCAAGCAGCTTGGGGATTTCCGCGAACACGTCTTCGGGAATGTAGCGGCTTCCGGTTCGCGGATAGGTGATGAGCTTCTTCTCGTAGAGCTTCTGCGCGATTTCAAGCGTCTGTTCCGCCGTGAAGCCGTGCTTGGCGTTGGCTT